>Ga0208134_1001109_pt1 | contig 16256 bp, 8 predicted proteins | sample VirMetDEL_Mar_31_FD_184515 | JGI IMG/M metagenome (GOLD analysis project Ga0208134, IMG submission 184515) | Aqueous microbial communities from the Delaware River and Bay under freshwater to marine salinity gradient to study organic matter... | ecosystem: Environmental > Aquatic > Marine >... | reverse complement strand
CAACGTTTTGACCTATAACTAAATTACGGCTAGTAACACTAGCATTACCTTCTGCGGAGTATATAGCGTCTTTATCTATTAAAGACTTACTTACTTTATTCTCTTGGAATATAATAAGGTTAGTATCTTCTGCGTATAGACGCTGTATAGAGCCATTAGCTGGATCTATAGTTCTTGTTATATCTTCACCTACACTAAATTGATTAGTTGCGTTAAAACCAGTTCTAGAGTTAAATACGCCTGAATGTATTAAGCCACTAAACTTATGAGACTGTCTAGGTTCGTCTTCGACTAAATAAGCTTTAACTCCAAAATCTACAGATGTATTATTATATCCACCTCGTATTCTTGACTCTTCTATAAGCCAATCACTAGCCGGAGTAGAAGCGTAGGCTTGTGGTATGTTGTCAAAATTTATTATTTTACCAAAAATTATGGGGGTCCCAGCAGGAATTGCAGCCGGAGGAGCGTCGGCAACTGCAAACTCATCTAGGTCTCCTGGTCTGCTAGTAATAGTACTAGAGTAAGTATAATTTGTTCCCGAAGCGGTCCAGTTAATCGTTATTTCTTGCCCTACATTAGCTTCAGTTAATGCTACATTTGCAGACACGGTAAAAACAAGACCACTCCTGCTTGTAAAATTTATACCTGTTTTGCCTGGAACAACATCTGTAATAGTCTTGATCTTTTTTAACCAGAATGTATTAAAATATTTAAGTTCTATATTTGCTGCCATATTTATTGATCTTGATAAATTCTAGTTGTTCCTTTCCAAAAACCTCCACTTCCAGGACCTGTTGGAAATGTTTCGCCGGATGTTCCTGTATATAGTCCTACTATAGAAGCTTTCGTTCTTTCTAAGTACTCTCCAGCTATTCGAGCCCCTCCGTCAGGGTTTAGTCCTACGGTCCATTGTAAATTAAAACTATGACCTGCTAATTTCCATACATCTAAAGCAGAAGAAAAATGTGAAGTATCCAATTTATAATTTATATAAGGAGTTCCAGAAGGCGGCGAATAAACGGTAGTTAGTTCTTTATTAGTATAAAAATTGTTGACATAATCACCTAAAGGATTATCTCCATATAGAAATGGCGCATTTAACGGGCTAAGTACAGCTGTTGCTTGGTCACTAGGAGCTGATGCAAAATATCTGTATGAATATGTACCCGCAGAACTAGTAGTTGCTGCGTTTTTACCTTGCCACACTACACAAGTAGGGAAATGAGTATCTGTTGCTGTAACCCAAGCTAAAGGTTTGGTTTTTTCTTCCTTACCGCCAGTTTCTGAAAGGTCATCTAAAACTATAAGGTATTCTACATCGTTAGAGTTTTGAGTTGTATCAAAAGCGGCTTTATCAAAGGCTTTTACATATTGTAACCATAGCTTAGTATTAACCTCCCTTCTAACTGGTGTTATACCAGTTGGTGTGATAGGAAAAAGAGTTGGCCACTGGCCGAGATTAGGATCAAGACTTAATGCATTATTATATTCTTGATTCCACTCAATAGGAGCCCATGCCTCATATAATCCATTACTGTCTTTTTTTCTATAATAAAATTTAACACCTTTTAAAAAATATTCTGACGTACTCGTACTCGCGCCAGAGCCTGCGCTAGTTTCAATATTTATAGTGAACATTAATGTACCTTTAGAATGAGCTTTGCCTGAGCTACCTCTAATTTTATATAATTTATTAAATATACGGGTACCACCTCCAACTGCAGGCTCTTCATGAGTAAATATTCCATTAAAAATTCCATTACTAATGTCATATATTGAATCTATTAGCGCCTGTGTTGTTGTTGCTTGATCTCCAACATACCAAAACCCAGAAGACGGAGGACCTGTAGTAGAACCACCACTTATTTCAAAAGGAGAGGGAGGGCAAGTAATAGCTTGCAAAGGAGTTATATTCAAATCTGTATAAGGACCTTCAGTTTTAGAGGGAGTAATACTAGCAATCCCTAAAGTACATACGTTCGAAAGACTTTCTGGATTAACAGCTGTATAACCTATAGTTATAGATGTAGTATGGGTAACGCTACGTTGTTTATAATCAGTAGCCCCTGTTGACGGGAATGTAACGCCATTTGCGTCGGTTACAGTAATGTCTACTGTATAGGTGCCATTAGGGTTGCCCTCAAATATTTCTCCCCCAATACTATCTCCTGTAATTGCTTGTGTAATTTCGCCATTATCTTTATCCATTTCCCAATTATCTGGGTATGTACCTCCCGTAATAGTATACTCAAGTTGAGATCTATTTTGTGCTGTGTAAGCACTACCATTTCTAGGGTTTGCCGTTGCCCATATCCCGCTAGCGCTTATACCAGGAAGAATTACCCTAGTATCTTTTGTTGTAGGAAAGGGAGATATTTGACCATAGGAAGGGGCTATGTTTTTTAAAGCGCCAAAACCTTCTATTTGACCCGTTAAAGGAAGCTCGCTAACATCACCGTCACTTGTAGTGACTCTTATAATAAACGAATAAACGTCTAATGTACGACTGTCAGCGCCGAATACCATTGGGTTATTTCCTATATACCTTATTTTGTATTTGCCTGCGTCAGATCCTGGTCCTGAAAACAATTCAAATAACTCTACGTTGCCGTTGTCGTTTGTTTGTGAGATTAACTCAGCAGTAGTAGGATTAGAATAAACATCTCCTTCCACATTAACTGGTTCAAAAAACGATGTAGTTACAAAAGTTCCAGCAGTAGTGGTTTCATCAAAAACCCAAGTTACATCTTTAAATGAAGTAGCCCCTCCCGATCCGGAAAGAACATCAGCATTTAAGTCTACTATTAATCCTTCGCTGGCTGTTTCCCAATAAATATCAAGCAACGATTCCACGGGTTCGGTTTCGTATATTGCTAAATAAGGAAGCATATTAGCAGTTCCTGTAGGAACATTAATATTATCAGTTGAAAATTCATTTAACGCGGTAGCTCCTATAGACTTATCTATTGTAGAAATTCTAGCAATTAAAGGATTTGTATCTATTTGATAAAAAACTTTATTACCAAATCCAGGACCTGTGTTTAAACAATTTTGAGGATTCTGCGTGCTGCAGTTTGTGGGATTAAAGTCATCTGATAAATCGGCATAACCCATGTTAACTTCTTTAGCTCTAGCTATAGCAGTCGATGTATGAGATATTGCAGTTTTACCCTCAGAATTAATTCTAGCATAATATTGACTATTGTAAGATATTGAAGGATTCCCTCCGCTTGCAACCGTCATTATATTTGTTACTCTACCATACAATGTAACGGAACTTCTATATTGTTTTTGATCAGGCCCTACCTCAGCTAGATCTCTAGGTATTTTGTTAATGTTGTCATTAAATAAAACTGTAAAAGCGGTAACATTAGTTTCATCCGTGGGAAATAATCCGTTTTCAAAACCTCCAGATTTAAAAGTAGTAGGAACATTTATGTCATTAGTATTACCCGATTGGCCAGGATAGCCATTAAGTATTCCGGGCAAGTATACATTGTAATAATCTTGTTCGGTTTGTTTTACAACAACTTTATAACTGTACCAGCCCAAATCGTTTATAGTATATGCAAATTTTAAATCAGCAGTATTAGAAGGTAAATTATCAGCTCTAAGGTAAACATCGTTTACTCTACCTGTTGTAGTAACTTCATACAGATTTTGTGCAGGATTTGTTTCTACAATATTTGTTACCTTAACAAAATCTTCGTAAGCTCCTCTTAAATAGTCGCCTATTCTTGGTATATTGTTATTGTTTGCAAAATTAGTTTCGTCTAATTTAAAAGTATAAGTGTCATCATCTACTATAATAGCTGAAGTAGTTGCATAACCCTCTGCTGTAGACGTCGTTGCGTTTTGCTTTATAGCATATAAACCAGGAGTCCCTTCTGACAAATTTTTGGTTGAAGATATTTCTGAATTAACTAATACCATTATAGCATCTCCAAACCAATTTTTAACATCTGTATCTGTGGCAGCGATATCGTAAGGACTATATATTGTTGACCCTGAATAAAATTGTCCGTCGCTAGTAATTCCACTATCAACCGATGATAATATAACCGGTGATTGTCTACCAAACTTATCTGCTAATACAAAGCCAACTTGATAATTTCTATTTCTTTTAACAGAATGATTAGGATATTCAATCCAGTTGTTATACTTACCTGTGCTACTTTTTTTAGATATTCTACAGTTGTAGTTTATGTTTGCAGGAGGGGTGTGCTGATCTCTGTAGTTTCCGTATATAATTCTATTGCCAGAGCTTTCTTGAGAAAATGCTCTTACAGGTACTTTGTCATAAACACGGACTGTTTGAGCTTCAGGTAAAGTTTTGTAAGGTTTTCTTGACTGATAATCATAAGTGTAATAATTGCTAACTCCACTTGCACCTGAAATTTCTCCTGCGCTTACGCTTTCCAAAACTTTAACAGCAACACTATCGCTTTCTCTAAATAATATTTCTACCTCACTTATCTTATAGTCACGTACTATTCTATTTGCATTAGTAGGCAATGGAATAACTAGCCCTATATTCTGAACTTGGTTTTCCATGAAATTAACTATAGTAGACTGATACGCAGCGTCCTCGTCACCGTTTAAAAAATATCCGTCTTGTTTTGGAATATAAGCAATTTGAGTGAAAGGGGCCATTAAGGAGTACTCATTATCGTCATACTTAAATCTATAACTAAATCTTACAAACCTATCTTCTAAATAATCCGGATCACCTGGCCAATCTGAATCATCAGTCTTATTGGTCATGGTAGACATGATCAAAGAAACGTAGGTATTAGCAGCTAAAGCCGCTCCAAAATTAGGAGAAACTGATACTCGAGTATTTCCCCCTACAAGTTGTACACCTGTAACTTTAATATGGTTTAACCCTGTTACAGCTGTTGATTGCTCTGCTGAAACAACAGTAGCTCCTATGAATGGAGTTAATGTTGCAACTTGATTTCCAACTACCTGAAAGTACGCTGCTGAAGATGTGCTAACCACCAAGTCTATTCTATTGTATAGCTCTATAGCTTGATAAGGACTATACTTTGCTACAGAAATTTGGTGTTCTTGTGTATAATATTCTTGTGTAGAAGTGCTTGATGATCTCGCCCCGTTAGTATTACTTGTAAATAACGCAACGTTTATTTTACGTGGTTGGTTTCTGTTGTCTGTCCAAAACAATAGGTCTTCAATTAAGTTTATACCTATTATACGATTAGTTGTAGAAAAGTTTAAGAATTCTCCTTGTACTAAAAGCGTATAATTTCCCGAAGTATTGTTATAAACATATATATAATGCTTAGACGTCGAAGGAGCATCCGTGGGGGATGAAGGATTAGGATCTGTGTAGTCGGTTAGGAAAATAAATATTTGATCTGTAGAATTATTGCTTTTAGTTCCTATTATAGTCAAGCCATTACCCACATCAGTTTTAGCAATAAGATTGTTACCTATAACGTTTTCAATAGCTCCCACATCGTCGTCTTCGGATCTACCAACAGATATATTCCGAGCATCTCTATATTCGCCGTTAGGCAATATTCTATCGTCAAGATCTTTATTCATCTTAGACTTTAGAAATGTGTTTTTTATTTGTTGAGCCATTTAATTATGATTTAATCCATTTAGATTTACCTCTCATTACTTGAACAATTTCTTCAAGCTTGACATTTGATAATCTTATTTTTGCATTTCTAAGTTTAGCCGATCTGTCTCTTTTTAATCTTTGTATAACATACTCGGGTTGATTAATTCTAGAAGCTAATATAGAATATAATATGTGAGCATATAATGCTTCTTCAGCCATTTTAGGAATTCTTGAATCCAATTCGTATGCTAATCCATCAGAAATATATTCAAGTACTATTAGTCTATCTTTTAGGTTAGAAGAAAAAGCTATAGTCCCATCTCTTTCATTCATGTTAAACCAACCATTTCTTTGAGCGTACTGAGGGTTGTTGCCGTATCGCTCCCCTAAGATTGGATTACCTGTTAACCATCCGGAGTAAGCCCAGTAATCTCTAGCACTAATATTCCCATTAAGCAAATTGTCATTAGCCTCGGCCCATCGCTCCATCGTTATAGATGTACCCTCTAAATTATCCCCAAAGTAATCCTGAGTAGGATCTCCATCTCCATCTTGAATTGGTACTTCGTAAGGAGATATAGTTAAGTTATTTGCAGGATATATAGGATGTTTAACACCTAAAGCATCTATGTAAGATATGTTAACATAATTTACGTAGTCTTGAGGTATTATAACGCTTAAGCTGGGAGGTATAGTTAATTCTTGAGATTTAATACTTCTTAAAGTATCATAACTAAATTCTTGCAGACCTCTTTTAGCATGAAATATAACGTCTGTTCTTTTAACATCGGGTATTAATTTATGTTCTCCTACATAAGTAGCTATAAATCCGTTTATAATATCATTTAAAGAAGTATAACCATAGCCGCCATAATTTTCTTGGACAGCTGTTCCTATAGCTTGCTTGTTGCCAAAGTTACCGCCGTCTAAAGACTTTAACTGTACTACTATATAGGTATTAGCAGCAGGTGCTGAGGCAAAAGTTATTTCGTTATTTACAACGTTGTAGGCTGCAGAGTACTCAGTGTAACTTCCTGGAGCATTATTAGCACTAGTGTAAATTTGAAAATTATTCAATGCATATTCTGGCAACGCTGTATTTGAAGTAGAAAATACTAAGTCTGTATTAAATGTAGTAGTTACTTTACCGCTCCCATCAGATAAAAATCGCTGAGCACCAGCGTAGTATTGTTCATTAGTTTCGGTTATTAAACCACCATTAGGTATAGGCATATCTTATAATGTTGAGCGTTGTACTTCTTGTTGAACTTGTTGAGCAGCTACATTAATTATTTGTGGGTCTCTTATTACAACTCCAGAGTAAAGTAATATTTTTAATATAATATTAGTTTGTTCTGTTTTTGATAATTCAAAGTCAACTGAATTAGTAGGGTTATACTGATAATAGTTTTGTCCTGAAGGAATAGTGAAATTCCAGATTACATCCAAAGGTTTTCTTAAGTAACTTACAGTTACATCCGATGTAATAGTTTGAGGATACACATACAATTTATTATTTTCATACAAATATATTGGATATGTGGTAGTAGGTGCAACTAAAGGTGTAGTGTTTATGTATAAAAGCTCGTTTCGCTGCACTAGTTGAGCTTCTGTGCTGTCTTTATATATTACTGTACCGAGCCTATAAAAGTCCTCTGGAGTCGCCGTAACGACTATAGCTGCGTTATTCGCAGGTACAGTGTTAAATATTATATTAGCTCCGCTAATAGTAAAAGCGGTTGTAACAACGCCATTTATAGTAACGGATATTACACTACTTGCTAACTGTGAAGATGTTATAGAAGTAAATGGGAATGATATAGTTGTACCGTTTCCTGTAAAGCTTTGGGTAGCTGCACTAGCTCCCGATGTAGTAGGTAATGTAAAGTATTTGCCCGGGGCAACATAAGTAGTGTTTCCGTATTCTTTAAAGATAGAGATATCTTGGTCTACATTTTTAATGCGATCCGCATATTCCGTATCATTATCAGGTCTGCGAAGCTGCTGATTCAATGTGTCAAAATAACTTTCAAATATTTCAAGTTGCACTTGCGTAGCAACCTTGTTAAATTCGTCTGGTGATAGGTTACCTCTCTGTTCTTTATTAAGAATAAGCAACACCGTTTTATAAACTATGTCTACATTTACTGCCATTTTATTTTTTTGTTATAAATATTAACCGGTCTCACTTAAGAAACCGGTCAATAATAATTCACCATCTATAATATAATTACGTGTTTTTTTTAAAAACTACTAATTAAATTTCTTTTCTATAGATCGATATACTTCAACTCCTTCATCGGTTTTAAAATATGCTGCCATAGCCGAGTATGGGTTTTCATCAAAAGGCACGGACATTAGCTTTCTACCATTAGATGTCCAAGAAAAAGTTCTTTGATCTTGTGACAAAGTAATTATGTTAGCTTCTGTAGCTTTAATAGCTACGTTTCTAAGTCCTACATTTTCGTCTTGTGCTAATTCTAAAAATAAAGCAGGGTTGTTATTTGCAAACAATCGTAAGTCTCTTTTAATTTCTTTAGAAGACAATTGATTAACTGCATTACCCATTTCTACTCTTAAGATAGCTTCGGCATCGTCAATATCCATATCTCTAGCAAATACTGCTGCATCTGTTTGCAAATCAAGTAATTCTAGATCGTCATAAGCTTCTTCAACGGGATCATATTCCTCGTAGATTCTTCCTTTTAACGGATGATATAATGAAAGTAGTTTTTGTAAATTCTGTTGTGTTTTAGGAACTCGTAAATCCCCATCTCTAAACATAATATGCCCTAACGTAGCCTCTCCTTCTTGCTCACTTTTAAAGGGTGAATCATGGTTGGTTGCATATCTAATTTCTTTTTGTGTCCCGGTTTCTTCATCAAAATATAACAGCGCATGCTTTCTAGTATGCTTGCCCGGAATAGTTAACGTAAGAGGAGTGTGCCTACCTACTAAGTAGTACAACCTATCTTTAATTTCCCATTTAGGTTTTGCTGGTTTTTTTGGTGCTTCTGCAACCGGTTTTTCTACAGCTACTTTTGGTGCTGCTTCTACAATTTGTTCTTCTTGTGCAACTTTTTTAGCTGCTGGTTTTTTATTTGCCATAATATAATATAATTAAATAGTTAAAAGAATAATAATTACCCCCGTCATTACAACGAGGGTAAGAATTACATTTGAAATCCTTAGATTCCTTTGAATAATACGAAGTTGTTAGCCGCTTGAGTAATCAAACATCTTTCAGATAGGAAGTTTACTTCCATTGCATCAAGAGTTGAATTGCTAGCACCTCCAACAGATCCTGTTAACCAAGATTTCATTCTACGGTCATCAGTTTGAGAAGCTCTGTATCGTACGTGTAAAAATGGACGACGAATGTTAGTTCCTAAAACTTGATCGTAAACAGTTGAAGTTCCAGCTGGTACTAATACACCTTCGATTGAGTTAACTCCATTGATTGCTCCACGAGTGGACGCATCGTTTAAGTATTTCCAATCTGTTTTGTAAAAGTCGTAAGATCCTCTACGGAATCCGCTAAATCCTAAGTTAAGTGCCATGTCTTCTGAATTTTCAAATAATCCATAAGCAACACCTCCAGTAGCTCCGCTAGAAATAGCTGCAAGCATATCATCAAAGTCTAAAGCAGTTTGACGGTTTAAGAATAACATGTTCTCCTCGATTGCTCCTTGAGTATCAAGGTTTTTAAGGATAGCATCAAATTCATTCAATCCATTAGCAGCTGTGAATCCAGTTTCTACATTACCTCTATCTTGGATAGCAGCAAATAAACCTTGTGTTCCTGGCTGAGTTAATGGGTTAAGAGCAGATGCATTTAATTCGCCTTCTACCATTGCCATTTCTAAGTAATCTTCAAAACGTAAACGTGTTTCAGACTCAGCTTTCAAATACCATAGGTATCCGTCAGTTCCGTCTTCAGTCGCTACGTTCACCCATCCGATTTGCGCAGTATCAGATCCAGATACAACGTACTGATCTCTAATAATGATTGGTGAGTTAGAAAACTGTGTTAATACAGGCTCTACGCTAGTTCTAGCAGCTGAGTTTCCAGCGCCACCAGCAGCTAATGTAGTTCCTTTAGAATAATCAGATCCGTAAACAAATACTTTTAATCCAGTTGCAGAGAAACCTTGAGTAGTCAAAGTTGATCCAGCAAAAGACTGAATAGTGATTGTTCCAGCTGCACCAAGTACAGATGCTGTTACAATACCTTTAGCCTCTAATCCAGTAGCTGGATCTAAAACAACAACAGTGTCATTTACTGAAATTACATTGCTAACTCCTGCTACAGCGCCTGGGTTAAGAGTAACTACAGATAATGTACCAGCTCCGTTAGCTTGAGATGCTCCAGCGTAAGAGATGTGTAATCTGTTTTGTTCAGACCAAATAACTTGATCAGATGTCATTGGCATTTCAGCTCCAACCATTTTTAAGAATCCAGATAACGTTCTGTTTCCATAACGCTCTACTTCTGCTTCGTAAATTTCTGGTAAATACTGCTGAGCAAAATCAGCAAAGTTAGTAGGAACTCCACCGCCTCCGCCGTTGTTATTCCATTGTAAATAGTTTGTAGCAAGTAATTGCTGTGTTTGTGATGGGACTATACTCCCAAATTGTGGTAATAAACTCATTTTTATTAGTTTTTAAACTTTTTAATTTTCAATTTTGCGGAGTTAGCTCCAGAAACTGATTTGACTTTATACGCACCAAAACGAGCACTTTCAACAGGTGCCGCTTTTCTGGCTTCAGTAGATGTATTATTAGATTTGTTTACAACATCTCTAATAGCATCTGCCTTGCCTTGTTCATAGAAGTGATTTGCTATTTTATCAGCATTCGCTCCTGTGTATAAAGCTTTGTGATACCCTTCGGTATCTTTAACCGTGCCATCTTCTCCAAGGAACTTCCCTATGAAATTACTGATGTCCGATTGTTTTTCTCCAACCTGAGAAGCGTTTTGCACTCCATACCTAAACTTTTTTTCTCCTAAACTAAAATCGAAACCTTCGAAATCTTTATTGAATAATTGTTCGGTTTGAGTTTTAAACTTCTCGTGGTTTTTTGAGTTTCTTTCCTGATCCTCCTTATATCGATTAAAAAAGTCCGACGCTTTTTGCTGATCCTCAGAAAGACTAGGCGACTTCAACTTGATGTCGTCATAATATTTTTCTTTTGTATCTTCTAAAAACTTACGGGCTTTTGAAACCTCTTCTTTATATGCGAGTTTTTTTCTTTTGATGTCCCGCTCTTCATCAATATCTTCATCAAATGCAAAGGTGTCTTCGATCATAAAATCGATTTCTTCCTGTGACAAATGAGGTTTAGTGCTTTTGTAATATTCTTTTACAAGCACATCTCTGTCAACGTCCTCGTAATTAGTGTTTAATCTGAGGTAATCCTGCATAGTCCCACCTGTTTCTCTCATAAAATCCACCAGTTTATTTATGTTTTCTGGCAAATCATTTTGAACAGGTTGTGGTTCTACTGCTGGCTCCTCAGCTTTTATTTCTTTTTCTTCTTCTTCGGTAATTTCTTTAATGACTGGTTCGGATGTTCCTTCCTCCACTTCCTGTACATCTTCGGCTTGTTTATTCTCATCCAAACCATCTGAGCTTGACTCTTGAACGGCATCTTTTTCTTCTTTAGGAATTACTACTCGGGTTACGTTACTTGGAACATCTATTAAAGGCTCCCTGTTTTTAGCCGCCAACTGTTCGTCAGTTAGTTTAGGCTTGGATTGGATCTTAAAAGATCCTTCCGTTTTTAATTGTTCATTCATGATATAATATTATATAATTATTAAATACTTATTTATGTAGGGTCAAATGAAGATAAATCAAATCCTCCCATCACATCATTACCTTGTGATTCAAAGTTTTTAGGCATACCTTCTGTTTGTCTTTGTTGTATAAGTTCGCTTTGCTGAGTACCTTGTATTTTTACTCGTTTATCTTTACGATCTTCTATTTCAGCTTCTTTTTGTTTAGTAGCACCTATTTGTGCTTGAGCTAGTTGCAGATTGTACTCAAATTCAGTTGCCATTAATTGTTTCTTTATTTGAGCTTCGGTTTGCATTCTTTGTATTTCAAACTGTGACTTAGCTTGTTCAATTGCTACTTTTTCCGCGGTAAGAGCTTGTTGTTTTTCAACTTCAGCCATTGCCGCTCTTTCGGAAGCCTGAGCGTTAGCCTCAGCTTGAGCTTGTATATTTTTTTGTGTTAAAGCCTCTTCTCTTTCTTGCTTCTTTCTGCGCTTTAACTTTAGCATTTGATTAGCTAGCTTAAGATTTTTAATTTGTTTAATATCTATTGAATCTTCAATATCTATTTCTTTTGTTTGTAAAGCTATTTGTATATTTTGCTGTAACTCCGCTGTTTCTTCTTCGTCAGGTTCCATTTCTAAGTATATACCAAAATCGTGTAGATTTAGGTTTTCCATTTCTTTTAAAGTCTCTACATTAAATGTAGATACGCTATTCATTAAAGAATTTTTAGTAAGTGGGAAGTTTAATACATCTGCTATTTTTAAAGAAATATTCTCACAAGTACTAAGCGCTAAGAAAATACTAGCATCCTGAATATGTTTAGTAGCTACGTTTGATGCATTAGCTGCCATTTTTTGCAGTCCAACCAATGAATCAGCAGAAGGTAAAGATCCATCTCTTGCTTCATTTAATCCGGTAACATCCCTAATCATTTGCATGTTGTAATTATATGCAGTAATAAGAGATTGTATTTTGCCCATGCCATTAGAGGAACTTAATTCCTGAATAGGAACTTTACCTCTATTCATATCTCCATCTTGAGTAAGAGATCTACCTACAACAGAACCTGTTTGAAAATACATGTTTAGCGCTTCCGCTGGATTGTAGTTTGTTCCGTTACCTAAATCAACCTCAGCTAAACCGTCCATATCTAAAAAGATACCATCAGGAACCATTCTAGACAATACTTGTTGTATTTTTAAATGAGTCAGCTGTATTACATCCGCAAACCCTATACATTTACTTATTAAAGATTGTATTTTACCTTTATACATTCTTGGAGCGCATAAAGAATAGCTCATTTCTACACGAGTAGTGTCAGCCATTGGTCGTGTCATATTTTCTGACATTTCCCATTTAAGCATTGTATCTGTTCCAATTATCTTAGCCCCTTCGTATAATACTTCTATAGACCTTGAAACTCTTTCAAAGTTATCATTAGGTGGTGGATTAAATTGATCAGTTTTTTCAATTGCTTTTTCTAAGCCTGAATCTGTTTTCTTTATTTTAAAAACTTGGTCAGTGTATGTTTTATATTCAAAATATAAAACTTGTACAGTATTATAATCGTAGCTTTCAAACCCACGAATCATTCTTCTATCTCCAGACATCTTCTGAATTCTTTCTAATTCTTTATCAGATATGTTGGGAAATTCTTTTTTGAGCTCTGGTATAGTTATAGATTTAACTTCTCCTACATAATATATATCATCAAAGTGAGGATCTTCCGTATAAGACCAAACACAATAAGCGGGATCCACATAGTCAACAACAATGCCTTCAGCAGGATTAAACGATGTTTTAGTTATACCTATACCTATATTAACCAAATCTTGGTTTACTCTAGATTTAGTTAAATCAAATTCATTAGTTGCTAAAACAGTGCTAATAGCTTCTTCCTCGGCAACCTCGATAGCTTGCTTATAACTAAGCTGCATGTGCAGATCTCTCTCCTCTAAAGATTCTGGTAAATTGTCGGGGGATATGTTAGAACGACTTAAGTTTACATTAACAACCTCGGAAGCTTGAGCTTGCTCATTTTTAGTTAGCATATCAAATAACAAGTCTTCTGCAAAGTCTGTTCTTTTCTTTAAAGATTCAGGGTCTTGAGCGTAAGAAGTTAAGTCGTATTGTTTTTGGGTTATGCCATTAGCAACTATGTTAGAAAACTTAGATAATATAGGAACTGGTTTCCAGTCTAAATTAAGATAAGACAAATCCCCATTAATAGCTAGTTCATCTTTGTACTTTTGCACACTTTGTTCTCCTCTAGCGTATAATCGCAGGTTATGGAAATTATTCCAATTTGTAGCATAACGGTTCGAACCACTTCCTCCGTAATTAAACCATTCTTGCTCAATAGCTCTACTAACTTGAAGACCGTATTCCCACGTTGCTTTCTCAGCATCACTTACAACCTGATCTGGAAATGAGCTATTAGTATTTGTGCTTATATTCATTTATTATATTATTTTTGAAGTAGTTCCCTCGTTATTATACCTTTTAAACCCTAAAGAGTATGATTTAGTTTTTGTTATTCCTTTAGGACTATACCTATGTTTATTACAAGCCATTAAAGCTAGTCCAGAGCTTATAGATGCATCATGCTTAGTCCTATTATTTATATCAAACTTAGCCCAATCTTCTAAAGTTCTTTGTAGATACATGTCTCCGTATCCATCTTTTTTTTCCCCTATAAAATCTTCTATATACGTTTCAATAGCTGAAGCGTGTGCTTGTTTTATATCTTCACTTGAATTAGGTATTCCGCCTACTTCTCTTTCAGCTATAGATAATTTATTATATGTTTTATCTGGTCGGTTTATACTGAAGCCTCTATATCCTCTACGTTTTAAATAATAAAGCAATCTAGGTTTGTTATTTTCCGCTAGCAAAGGCATTCCATAAAACACACAAGCCATTAGCACATCTTCAAAAAACATTTCAGCCGTTGACGGTCTTGCGATATACTCAAGAAAAAAATGATTAGGGGGAGCGTCCTCCATTGAAAACTTTGTTAATCCATGAAGCGATCCGTTAGATCCGCCGCCACCAACAACGCCGCTAATATCATAGCTATCACATCCAAAAGCTCCCATGTGTTCATTACCAGGATATTTAACGCCATTTTTTATTATTAAGTTATTTTGTTGTTCTTGGTCTGGAACCCACGTTATAAAAAATCTACCATTTTTATTTGGGTAAAATATTACTCTAGTATCCTTAACCCCGTTTTCCCACTGAAAGTTACCTTGAGTAACCATAGCGGAGTTCTTTAATTCTTCATTGTAATCTATCTGCTGATAAATTTTTGTAAGATTAAATATAGATTGTTTAGCTTCATCTCTAAAAGCATGTTGTTCCGTACGAGGGAACTGTCTATAGTATTCGTTCAAAGCATCGGCATCATCCTTTAATCCTTCAACTTCATTTTCCCAATGTTGTATAACGCCCTCTGTAATAAGATTACCTTGAGGATCTAATGTTTCTTTTTTTGGAGTATCAAACACAGGATAGCCATACTGATCAATAAAACCCTCATAATTCCATTCCATAGGAATAAACAGTTTGTATAAACCAGTTTTAGTTTGTCCATTTTTATTTCTTGCCAACGCGTCTGATCCGTCATATAACTTTTTAAAGTTTTTGCCTCCTTTATCTAAAGCATTTGATGTTGAGCCCATCATACACTTACCTATAATTCTACTACCTAATCTTAAACAAGTCTTTGTTACTCGCCAGTTGTTAAGTATATTAGTTGGCTTTTCCCATTTACCTGATTCATCATGAACCAATAGTTTTAATTTTTCACCATCATAACTGTTATCACCTGTGTTTTTCCAGTCAATAGTTGTATCTAATCCATCAAGCTCTTGAGCTGCTTGATTTTCTTCTAGCTTACGTCTTGTAAATTTAGAAGCAGGTACTCTGTATGCTAATTCTGTTTTTGGACGGTCCATACCGTCTTGTATTGGTTTAAAGAAAAAAGGATAGTTTACCGAGATCGGTACAACCTTATCTGTAAACATTTTCTTGGCATCAGCCCCGGATTTGGATAATATGCCGAATCTAGAATCTGATGATATCGTAGCTGAATTAACTGTTTCTCCCGACGACATGAATGAAAATCCAGAGCGTCGATTTTTAAGGTAGCAAATACCGTACGATCTTGAATCCGCTTTGCAGGCTTCCCAGAATATGTAGAATAATCTGTTCGATTCCCTAAAGTCTGGTAACCCGACATCAATTTTAGACCACTGCAGGTACATGTAATGAGTACCAGTAATGTAAGTAGGCTTACCTTTATTAATAAACCAAAAGCCTTTTTCACGTTTTTCAAATTCTTCATCTATATATGGATGCCACTGTTCTTTAAAACTATTTGGATAAGCGTTCCAATCTTGAACACTTTTAATTTTTTTTAATGCCTTAGGATATTCTGTAGCTTTCCATTTGCTATCACCTAGGTCTTTTGCGTCTTCTGCTTTAGGTAGCGCAATCATTACACCACTTATTTCATAAATCTCCCCAATCTTGCCTGTTTTACTAATTACAATAGTATCATACTCAGCGTTGTATCCATATTCCCATTTAGAATATCTATTCTTTTTTTTAATTACAGCTGGTTTAATATGATCTTTTACAACTCTATATAAAGTTTGTTCGTATGCCATTACTTAGATCTCCCTTCTGCAAAACCTTTAAACGCAGGCTTGTTTGCTTTATTGTTTGATTCTGCAATCATACTCTCCTCCTCTTGAATTTTACTTAATATTTCAAAGGCATCAAATATACAAAGCTTTTTAGTAGCGGCAGCATTTTTAAGTCTGTCAGCAGATATATCTTCTTCTGAGTCAACGATCTTTTCTTTTGCTACCT
>Ga0208134_1001108_pt1 | contig 16263 bp, 17 predicted proteins | sample VirMetDEL_Mar_31_FD_184515 | JGI IMG/M metagenome (GOLD analysis project Ga0208134, IMG submission 184515) | Aqueous microbial communities from the Delaware River and Bay under freshwater to marine salinity gradient to study organic matter... | ecosystem: Environmental > Aquatic > Marine >... | reverse complement strand
TGTTTTGGGGCGAACGAGGAAGCCTTCGTTAATCAGACTTGAGATTTCGATTTGGTGAGAGCAGTTGTTAAAGACGCCGCGCAATCCTTTGCCATCACCGCGGTTTGGGGTGGCTGTAAAGCCTACGATTTCCGCATGCTCATTGTCTTCAAGTACAGCGTCGATCACCTTTCGATATGTGGGAGCCGCTGCATGGTGGCCTTCATCAATAACCACCATGTCGAATTTAGGACGGTCACGCAGATTGCGTTCGCGGGAGATTGTTTGCACCATTGAGAAAACGGCTTCGCCATCCCAATGCTTTACTGTGCCATTGACGATGCTTGTCGTTAGGAGAGGATTGACCTTCTCAAACTTCTGCTTGTTTTGATCAACAAGCTCATCGCGGTGTTGCACGATCAAAACTCTTTTGCCCTGCTTGTGGCGCTTGCCTACGAGCGCGGAGAGCATGATTGTTTTACCTGCTCCTGTTGGAGCTACAACAAGTGTATTCTTGTGCTTATCCAACGCGCTACACGCGTCAGAGACAGCTACCTCTTGGTAGGGTCTTAATAACATGATTGTACCTATTTGCTAGAATAGTGTGGGGGGTTCGCGGCCCAAGGCCCCCCGAACCTTGGTCTAGCAGGCGCGGAATGGCCCTGCCGCTAGATTACTTGTTCGCCCATGCAGGAACCGCGCCAGAATTTTGCGGAGCCTGTGGTGGCTGTTGCATTCCCTGCGCAGCGATTGGTGTTTGCTGCATGGGTGCATTGCCTTGAGCAAGATACTCGCTGCTATTCGGAGTCAGCGCAGCCATTAGTTGGTTGCTATCCGAATATCCGTTCGTACCTTTCTTGACGCCAATCTTAGCGCAAATCTCCATTCCGTTCAAGTCGAACATGCCAGAGATATTACGATTCTGCTGTGCCTGTGGCGACACGTCAGCAGGGTCGATAGCGCGTGCGCTTTCAACGATTGACTTGAGCGTGCGCAGGCCAATTTCTTTGGCGAGCGGCATTCCGCTATCACCCATTTTGTCACCATCCACAAAGATGCTGTGCCAAAACTTGCGACGATCAAACTGACCACCAATGATAGTGAACTCTAGGTTTGCCCATTTCGCAGAAGTGCTCATAGACTTTTTGAAAAAAGACCCCTGACCAAACTCTGGAATTTCAATATCCCCCATCTGCACGACGATTACAGCGCGTACAACGGTGCCTTTCGGGATAAGAGAAAACTCTTGAGTTGGGTTTTGGTCTTGTGGAACGTTATTTAAGTTAAGCATTATGCTTCCCCTTCGCTAGAAGTTTGAGTTGTAGGATCGACAAAGGTTAATTCCCTGTCGGCTTGAGAATCACCGCTGCTCATTTTTTCCATGAGCTTTCCAAGATGCGGCTCTTCAAGTGTATCGAGCCTACCAGAACGATCTTTAGCTGGGTAGCCCCATTCGTTCAGAGGTTGACACACGAATGCACGGTATTGACCGTGATCACCTGACAATACTGCCATTGTGATTACTTCATCAACAATTCCGGGCAATTCACGCCCTGTCTTGCTGCCTTCGATCTGGAGGCCATATTGCTTGCGCCCATAATCGTCAGTGATTTCGTCGAGGATTCCAACGAAGACCACATTCTTTTCGCGGATGTGCTGGATGTGGGTTAGCCACGCCATCATTTCGCGCCCGTGCATTCCGTAAGCTGCACGCGTATCTAGTTTGCCAGACCGCTCAGAGCGTGAGTCTGGTTGCTGTAAGCACCACTGGAAGCACAAGCGTCCTGCCACTGTGATTGAGTCCACGAACAGCGTTTCGTACTTCTGCCAAATCTCTTCCGTATCGCCATATACTTGCGCGACATATTCGTAATGCGCTTGGCTGTAAGGTTGATCTTCTGACAGGGATGGGTTTGGCCCACCCAAGAAGCATGCTAGATCGCGGCACTCAGCCCATGTACGGGGCCGTACAACGTCGATAGGGAAGTTTTCGATAGCTGCATCGCCAGCTTCCAAATCCATGAACAGAGTGGTCGCTGGGTTGAGCGTGCGAGCCAGTGTGGTTTTACCCACACCACTTGCACCACAGACCACGATCTTGTGACCTTTTTTCTCAGCGAGCCGTTGGTCGGCTGTGATAATCTGCAAAGCCATTATTCCAATTCCTCTACTGTAATTCTGCCGATTTCTACTGTACGGCACTCTTCAAGCTCATCCTTGATTGCAGGAGGAGCCGCGGTGAATTTGCGCTCTTCTACGGCGAACGTCAGCTTGCCATAGTGTTGCGCGTTTTCTGGTGACATGTGGTTAAGCGTGTCACGCAGTTTCTCTTGGTCCCATGTAACCTTCTTGCCCACAGTGACCTTGAGCCTTTGGTTTCCTTCTGCGATTTGAGCAGTACCAAAGTCTTTACCATTGGCACGCAATACGTCTCGCGCCACTGGTAGAAAAGTGTCAGATAGTTGTTCTTCAACGTCTTTGAGTTCAAGGCGCATCTCGCTGATAACGTGCTTGAGTTCGTCTCGACGTTCGAATAGCTCACGACTGTTCATGTCCATTCCTTTCCGCTTTGAGTTACTAGAGTCCCAACTATAACCATATGGTGTGGGCTGGTGTCAAGAACTTTTTTCAACATAATTTTTTTTATATTAGCTATTGACATGTGGGAATATATGGGATATAGTGTATTTATAGGAGGTGAGAGTTTCTAGCTCTCTTATTTTCAATCGGGGCTTTGCCCCCCTTATACTCTGAAAGGAGTATGCCATGCCTACCACTACCATCCCATTCGGTCTGACCTTCCGTGGTCAGAAAAGCTACACTTACAGTGAAGTGTCAAACTTCATTGAGTGTGCTGATGGCATTAAGCCATTAGAATATCGCAATCAATATATTGCGTTTCTTGAAGACTTCCTTTCTGGGAAGATCAAGCCATCAACGCAAGTCGATGTTGACATCGCGCGTGAGTTCCAAGCTGACTTGGACAATCGCGCTGATATTGACTACCGCGAAGGTCACTGGGATGATGACCCAGAGATTGTGGCTGGCGGCAAATACTTTGCCAAACAAGCTACAAAGCTTAAACGGCATATTGCTAAACACACATAATACTGTGGGGGCCTAGCGCCCCCCTTTTTTTGACAAGAATATTTCTATACCAAGACACGCCTTCATTAGCTTCTTTTTCAGCTTAAATTCAGGCGTTTCAACGCCCTTAGCGTCTTCGACGATTGTTTCCCAATCGCCGTTGGCATTTTCTTTTTCGTAGCGGAAGTCTGCTATGTAGGTGCAAATCTTCTGACCGTTGACCTCTAGCGCGAACCGCACCTGTAGCTCAAGGTTGCGCACCCTACCTGCACGCTCAAGACTCTTTATATATAGATACCGCTCAGATTCCCACTTGGAGTCGAACTTGATTCCCTGCACAGTTACTTTCTTGTTTCCGTACTTGGGTCTTGACCCACGCCGCTTGGGATTATATACAGTAGGGAAAGTCATTTATGGGAAGGAAACTCCATGCCAAACCCCGGAAAATACAAATCCGTAGGTGTTTCGATTGAAGCGTATGATAAGCTGGTTTACATCGCGGAGCACGAAGATCGTGCTATAGGGCGACAGCTTGCACGCATGATTGATGAAACATACGAGGATATTCAAGCGCGTGTCAACGCCAAGCCAACTTACCGCCCCCCTGTTGGAATCGGTGGCTTGGCTTCAGTTATCGAAGATTAAAGAAATCCAGCGTTACCTAGACCGCCCAGTAGTGTTGCAGCCACTGCTGGGTTTTCGCGTGCGCGTTGTCTAATCTCGCTCTGCACGTTTCTCTGCAACATTTGGATTGGACCCATAGGTTCTGCGGGTGCAGACGGCATTGATACTTCAGGAACATCAATGCTTGGAATTCTGGATGCCGGGGATGGACGAACATTTGTTCGGCTTTGACCGGGCTGCTCATATGATCCAAGTCCCGCAGCGCGAGGCGCAACATTTTTAAATGCCCTGCTGCCTTGAGCGGTTGCTGATATAATAGGCTTGGCAATGCGTCCCGCTCTGGACGCTGCTGCTCCAACATCTACGCCCTCTTCAGCTAATGATTCGTTTAGAATATTCATCATAGCTTGTGATTGGCCTTCAGGATTATTGTTTGCGGTACGGCGAAATTGTAGGTATCTTTGAGCAGTACCCTTGGTTCCAAGAACGTTCGCAAACAGTTTAATTTTACCGACCGAGCTAAGTGTGTTTATTGGATGCTTAAACATATTAGCCCAAAGTGATCCCGCTGCGATTGTGCCTTCTTTCCCGACATCTCCAAGGTCAACTAAATCGTCTGCAAATCCATATAAGGCATCAGAAGAATCTTCCCCTAATATCTGTCTCAGTGTGCCTCTCTTGTAACCCGACAAAGTGTCTTTAAGTGACCTTGCTGCTTGTGGGCTAGAAAACACCTGATCATCCACAACAGCCAAAATATCCTGCAAGACAACACTCTTCATGTTTTCTTTCATTTGCGGATTTCCGTCAAAAAATCTCATTATTTTTATGACTTCACTTTGGGTTAGGTTGGGGTTTGTCAAAGCCTTAACAACAGAGTCATAGTTTTCATAAGTCCCGGCGTTAATGTCTTTAATTACACTGGTTTTTAAAGCGTCACTAAGTTCGTTTTGTTTGGCTAACATGTTCTGCATGGCCTGAACTATGCTTGATTCACCACCCGCTGCGTCAGTAGCATTGTGGACATCTTCAATCGAAATACCCTTGCGTGTGTGAGCGCCGCTTATGTCTTTAGCAATTCTTTGAACTTGCCCCCATTCATCCCCGAATAAAACACGACCTGTATCGCCTAGTTTTTTAACATGATTGTAAAACTTACGACCATCAAATTTAGCCGGGTCCACATCGCTTCTTCCTGCGACTTCCAATCCATCTTCTAAATACCTACGAGCAAACATATCATTTAAAGCGTTAGGATTATCAGAGGCGTCTAAAACAGATTGAAGCCGCGCTGGAGAGTCGGGCCTTATTACCTTGTCGTAAAACTTATCTGCGATTTCTCTTGCGCCATATCCCTCAAAATCTTGGAGGTTATCGACTGATCTAATGATGCTTAGGTCAGCGAGCTTGTCATATTTCTGTCTAAACTCGCGGTAGTTGTTCATGGCGAATTTACGTTGAGCCGCTGCTTCTTTAAGAAGAGTTTTTTCTTCTGGAAGAAGACCCGTCGTGTTTATCCTAATGTCATCTAAGATGGTATCAGCATCCATCATCATATCAATTTGGTTGCGCACCTTATCTAAAATATTACGGCCCTTGGTAGAGACATTACCACCGAAATAAAGGCTGTCATTTATTTGCTTACGCAAGATAGCCATTTCGTTAAATGTTGCGCCGCGGTTGGATGTTCCGCGCAAGAATATTTCTGCACCCTCAACCGCAGGGTCAGCTAAATTACGCATCTCGTTCATGTAATCTGTAAGTTGATTCTTTATCGGGTTTACATCAAATATATCTAGCTGCCCTCCCGTCTTCATAACTTGCCTGCCGCTCGCATTAGTTACAGGAGTTTGAATTTGATTAAGCATGTCATCTATAGCGCGAAAGTTAGAAACAGCGTTATCGTTCCCAGATTGAAATGCTTTTGTAATGCTGCTTAAAGCCTGTGTGTTAAGAGGGATTGATTTGTCGTAAGACGAAGACATTAAATCCAATGCATCATCTACTGCGCTAAAAATACCCTTTCGTGCATCGTCTCTAGCTTTTCTGAGCTTTGCAAATTGCGAAGGAGCATACCAAGCTACATCCTCACCTAGCTCACTTGCAGCGTCACCTTTGATTCCCTCAAGAAACTTTGCTTTGTCGATCAACGCTTGGTTCGTATTGTTGTCAATACGACCTGTTACCTTGCCTGCGTTTTCAACAAACTTTTGACCGTAAGCTGCGGGCTTTGGAGCACCCATTGCTTCAAGAGATGGGATATAGTTACGATCTACAAGGCTTTCCATTCGAACTAAACGCTCATCAGCTAATTGCTCTGCTGGGCTTCTGCCACCAACGCGGCCTGCTACGTTCTTGCCAGCGCCTATTATGCCCCGTCCAGCGCCGATAATCGCTGCGCCTAACACTTCACCACCAGCGCCGATAGCGCCCTCTATGGCTACGTCACGAGCGACTTCACCCAAGTCTTGGGTCTGCACACCAAAGAACGACTCAAGGGCCTCTTCTAATGCCTGACCAGCCGCTGCACCAGCGCCTGCACCAGCTACAGCACCAAGCCCGAATGATGGACCACCACCGATTATAGCGCCGCCAATAGAACCTATGGTTTCAGGTAAGATACCTACAAAGTCGGAGAAATCTCTTGCGCTAAAACCCTCATCTTCGATAATGAGGTTCTTGCCGATAGGCTCCATGCCGCGAGCTTCTTGACCAGATTGCGTTAAAGCAAGCTGACCTGATGGATCACGCACATAGCCGTCTTCCCCCACCAGACTTGATAAGATGGCTTCACGATCACCTTCTGTTTCGCCAAAAGACATCAAAGAACGGAGCTTGCCGTCTGCGCCTTTTGAGTAATCAAACCTCTCGCGGTCACGCCCTTGGCGTTCATCAACCAGTTCATTAAGAGTTTTTCCTTTACCTAAAGTAGTAAAAGAAAGAGAGCCTATTAAATCCGCGACATCCTCGTTAGCGGCATCACTTTTTATGGCCCTGAACGCATCTAGCTTTTGCCTGTCGTTTAAAGCTCCAGACTTTATACCTCTGAACAGTGTTAGCTTGGTACGATCATCCATTATCTATTAACTCCAGAAAACTGCTCGCTTGCTAAGTAACCTTCAAGTTCCGCTTGTTCTTCTTCTCCTAAAGGACCTCCTTGCAATCTGGATGCAATGTCTCTTCCTGAATATCTATCTAATGTGCTCAAAGCACCTAAAATAGACTGTTCTTTTTTAATGATAATGTCATTGAAGAGTTGGTTTAACTTGTATGTGATTTCATCAGCCGTACTACCAGCACGCAAATCACCTACGATTTGAGCAACCCTAGCGCGGTCTGCATCAGAAATTGTTTTACCCGCTTCACCTAAAATCTCTGGTGCGTTTTGTGCTTGCAGCTTATCTAAGATAAACTCAAGTTGTTGAGTTGGCGTTATGCCTTCTCTCATGTTGAAGCCAAGAGTTGAGGCCAATGAGTCTAGCTTATCGACGCCAAATCTAAAAATGTTTACGCCTTCGGCTAACCCCATTCCAGTGATGAATTGTTGTTTAGCTTTGTTAATGTCTCTAGCCGCACGAGACAGGCCCTCGTAAGCATCCTGACCAGTTCCCACAAGAAGGTTTTCTCTTCCAGATTGCGGCAACGCTCTCCATGTTTCGATAGTAAACATGTCTCCAGCGCCCTCTCCAAAGAGTTCAATTTTTCTTGGGGCTTTTGTGTCATAGTATTGTTTAGCTTCTGGCGTTTTCATCGCCTCAGAAACAATTGACCCCCACATTGATCCGGGTAATACGTCAAACTGCTCTCTGAATTTAGGGTCATTTCGCAAAGCGTTAAGCTCATATTTGCTTAACGACTCCAGCTTGCCTTTGCCCTCACCAACACCAGCTAAGAATCCTTTAACATCATTAGATTTTGGAACAATGAAATAATCTGAACGCTCCATAGCTTTTTCTTTAGCGGCTCTTGCGGTTGCTTGATCCGCATTGCGCATCTCCAAAGCGTACTTGCCAGCCGCTCTGCTTTCCAAGTCAACTTTCTCACGAGCTTTAACCAACTCAGGTAACGCAGCTTCTGAGGCTTGCCCCAAAACGGACATCATGCCACTAAAGCCTTTGCCGCCCATTTGGTTGTTCATCATGGCTGTACCAGCAGCCATAAGCGCCGCACCAGCATTTATTTTTCCGGGGGCTTTTATGCCTGTGGCTCTAAAAAACTCATCTTTATAATCTTTTAAAGTACGAACTTCATTGGTTTCAGGGCCTTTCCCACGAACACCGCTAATGAAATCTTCCATAGATGCAGCGAACAATTGTTCGGCTGCGTCTTGTTTAGCTGCGGTTGAATCAGCCACACTCATAGAGTTTAAACCACCTTGGCTATCTACAAGTTGTTTTTCCTTCAGTCTAAATTCTTCTGCTGCAAGACCGCGTTGTTTTTCTAGGAAATCCGCTCTTTCAGTTGGACCCTCAACCATTTCACCCCGACCCCCGACAGTTCCCAACTTGTCGATTTCTGCTTGTAGGTCCATTGCATCTGAAACACTTTTTGATTTACCCTCTCCAGTTGGATCAAACGTAAATATCTCTCCAGCCTCGTAATCATCTGGAACAAAATCTGGCACCCCCAAAGTAGGATCGTCATCAAAAATATCCACAAGATCAACGCCAGCTAATCGCGGATCGTTTTCTTTTATGGCTCCTGATCGAACGCCTTCTACAAGATCACTTGGAGATTCTAAATAATCAGTTACTCCAGATGCCATTTTTTCAGCAGCAAGCATAGGGTAATATTGAAACGGAGAAATTCCCGCAGGAGGAAGCATCCTATCCGCAAAGTCTCCAATTCCTTGAGAAATCTGTTGACCTTTGGTTAAAGGAGCGTTGCGTCTTTGAATTTCTCGTTCGTAAGCGTCTGTTAAAGGATCAGCCATGTTTGCCTCTTACCCTGCCAATTGGTTAATGCCCTGCATGTTGGTGTACATTCCAACTCCTTGCATAAACGGGTCTGGGGTTGTTTGTGGTGTGCTCGTAAACTCACCGTACATTGATGCAGATGGGGAGCCTGTCAAGAATGTTTGACCGTAGCTATACGGAGCCAATGCTTGCTGGGTTGTATTAAGAACATTTTTGCGGCGCATGTCTTCAAGCTGTTGAGCATAGCCACGCTGCTTGCCACCAAGTTCGTACATGAATCCCATATCAGCAGGTTGCATCCCCGCGTACACACGCCCGATATCAGCGCCAGTTCCAGCCAATTGACCATATGCCTGACCAATATCAGCCTGCGCAGCACCCATTTGACCATAGGTTTGCCCAAGACCACCCGTAAGGCGTCCTGCCTCTAGGCTGCGCTTCTTTTCGTCCTCTGCGGCACGAGCCTGCGCTTCCGCGCTTGATAGCCCCATGCTACGATACATGTCAGCAGCTTTAAGCATACGATCTTCGCCAGACTCAAATGCCTGAGACTCCGCTCCTAGCTGAGTTGTGCCAAGCCTACCTAGCTCCTGACCTGCGGCAATTTGTCGCTTCTGACCGCTTTCATATGCCTGCTGTTCCATTTGGCCTTGGGTTGTTGCTGCTGCTAGGCCACGTTTGGCGGCATCCTCAAACGATCTGGACTCAAGGCTTGCACCTGTTGCGCCTAATTCCCCTGTAAGTCCAGACGCTTGTAACGCACGTTTTCGTCCTGCTTCATCTGTAGCCATCGCATTAGCCATCGCCTTGTCGTAACCCTGAGACATAAGATTGGCGATTGTGCCTGAACGAGCTTCTTCTTGCGCTCTCTGTGTTTCAGCGATCTGAACACCTGCACGAGAACCACCAAACGCCCCTGCGCCCACGGCTCTTGCCGCTTCGCCTTGGCGAGCCTTTGCACCTTCACGAGCAATCTTCTTCATAGCCGCGTCAATTACCTTAGACTTGTAAGGGTCCATAAAGGCGTCAGCCGCTGAAGATGGATCAAAAGTTCCTAAACCTTGCTCTGCCAATTCAAATGCACGACCTGTGCCACGCTCAAATGCATCACGAGCGCCAAACTCACCGCCGCCGTCTATACTTTGTGGTGAAAACTGACCAAGACCACCTTTTACAGTGGATTGAGCATCGCCAAGAAGTGAAGACGCACGATTTTGAGCATCAAAAGTCTGTGTGCCTTTTCCAATATCACCACGAACACCCGACAAAGCGGTATCGTAAATGTTCTTTGCATCGGTGCTGCCACGACCACCCTCAAGGTACGTTTTTGCGTCTGGAAAGTAATCTGTAAGAGCCTTTCCTATACTTGTCTGACCAGTTTCAAGCGCACTCGCCGCATCGGGTAGATATTTAGGTGTACCCGTTGCGTCCAAAAAGTATGGCTCGTAACGCGTCATAAAATCGTCACGGCCTTGTTCTGTTGCGAATGTTGCTGCTACCGTATCTTGAAGATCAGCCGCGCCGGGAGTTAAACTAGCTTCAATAACCTCACCAGTTACAGGATCAATTCTCCGCTCGCCTGCTTGGACATAATCTGGAATGTTGAAAATGGATGGATCATCGACCATACCACCTGTAAGCTGACCAATTAACGGATCACCTTCTTCTAAAACTCGCGTCTCACCTGTTGCTGGATCGGTGTAACTATCGCCTGCCGCAAGGGGATTACCAAAGTATTTGGCGAGCAACGCCTCATCAATGTCCTCAATATACCCCGGACGTTGTTGTATTACCGTTTGTGTGGTATTTGACATTAGGCTTTCCTTTCCAGATCATTCATCACGCCATACATATTTTGTATGCCGCGATTTAAATCCCCATTTCCTGCGCCTTTAACAGCATCTCTGGTCATAACAAACTCGCCTGCTGTCAACATAGCAGGGACATCATCATCTCTTCCAGAACCTTCATCTGGCATAATGCCTCCATCCCTACGCGGGAAGTAAGCTGGACCGCCCTGATTTAACTGCATAACACTAGATTCAGGATAAGGATTTTGAGCAAGATATTGCTCTATTTGCTGCGCTGTGCCAGATGGTCTGCGCGTGTTCGCAAGTTTCAAACGTCTAGGATCACTTCTGCGCTCCGCATAACTTTGATTAAATCTACGAGCCGCGGCCTCTTCGTCTGTTTCTGTATCATCTGGCGGGAATAGCATATCAAATACTTTAGACCCAAGGCCAAATGCTAAAGACTCACCAATTGGTGTATTTAATATACGACCAAGCCCCTCATTTGGGTTGGTACCAAGCAGTTCACCTATGCCCATGAGGTTTTCACCCCGCGTCACAGGTTTAGTTTTTTGTTTACTAGAAATAATAGCCTCAGTTAAGGCATCACCTGTTGGCCCACCAAACGCAGTTAAATCTGGACCCCCTACTTTCTCAACATCCATTCCAAATAAAGCGCCAAGACCAGAATCACCGCCTGACAAGTATCCCAAGCCGCCGCCAGCCACGCCACCGATTAAAGCATCGCGCAACGATGGCTTGTTTCCACTGAGCGCCTGTAACGCTACATTACTGATAGCACCTTGCACGATAGGATTGCTAAGAAAGCTACCGCCGCCGCCACTCATAAGTTTACTGCCGTATTTTAAACCTTTTTTCAACAAATCGCCTAAGAAAAACTCAGGCTCACCAGTCACAGGGTTGATGCTGTTCTGTCCAGAACCTACGGTATAACGCAATGGATCAGCGCCAGCATCCGCGAATGCCATACCCAAACCGCGAGCAACTTGAGGGTTTTCTTGTAAAACCTCTTGAGGCACAACCATCTCGCCCGGAGCAACGTGCGCCATCATTGTATCACCGTTTCTACCGTATTGTGCCATGCCTTGCATATTAAACCTCGTGACTTATGCCATTAAGTTACCAAATGTTCCTTTAAAATACTAGAGCGTACTACCAGAAATAGGTTCTGGAGCCGTAACTCTAATATTTGTACTTCTTTTTTCTGATCCTGTCCAACTTTCGCCACAGTCTGGACATTTTCCATCAGGATAACTAGCGACTTCTTCTGGAGTATCAACCGCGTTATCGCAGCTTGCGCAATGTACCATATCTGTGCTTGAGGAGGGTCGCCATGTAGACCCATTTGGCATAGTAATAACTGTCATGAGATTGTCACCGTAACGTAGCCCACTTGCCCTGTGCCTTGTGAGCCTCGAACATGTGGAGTGTTGAGTTCAGCAACTTTTAAAAAGCCGCTATGATTAAAGACGCCGCCCAACTCTAGGCCGCTGTCATCTGTTTGCAGCGCAGTAAAGACCGTAAAGGTATTACGACCTTCGCCTGCGTTCTGCATTTGCTCTAAGTAAGTGGAGTAAGAACGAACAAGTTCAGCAAAATATTGATAGTTGTATTCTTCAGGAGGGACAGGAAAGAAGGGTAATGTTAAGTTTCTGGACATTACCGCCTCCCGTCAGGTCGGACTTCCACCCTTGGAGAGCCAAGTCTCCAAGTTACACCCTCATCCGCGCTTTCTATTCTAAACGCAAACGACCTACCTCTAAGCCGAACAAATATCTGATCTGTAAACTGTTCTACCGGGACGCTGGCTGTTTTTGCTACTGATCCTGAGTCTGAAGATAAGTAATTACCGCCGGGAAAGTTACGCACTTTTAAGGTCATGGTGGCACTAGGTGCTGCCGCAGTGGAGTCTCTAAACGTTAAATCTGGTATTAGACGGCGCATGAATACAAATTGTTCGCCTTCTCCAAGGTCCATTTGACTAGACTCAATGTATGCACTGATGGCGCTTGCGGGACTTGTGCTACCATCATCAAAGCCAATTTCATGCAAGTACAAGTAATGATCCGTACCCGCAGCTATTGGATCAGAGTTCACACCACGATCCAACCAAACTGTTCGTGCTAAATTCCCAAAATACCAGACTTTTTGTTGATAGTTGTAAGTTACATAGCGATCATTTTCGCTGCTAGATGCAGATGGATAGAACCATGTAACTTCAGAAAACGCTGTATTTGTAGACGCTGTAACCTTTTCCAACTGGTCGTTGTTAATGTCAGTAAAGACATAATCACGCACAGAACATGGCAGTCGTTGCACTGCACCGCCATAAACGTAAAACTCTTCTGCACCCATCCAGAACACATTATCCTCAACAGCGATAGCCGCAAGCGGTCCAGCTATTGTGATGTTTGTGGATATTTCGTTGATGCCAAATGTAAATGGCGGTCCCAAAAACTGCATGGCGTGAAGCGAAACATCAGTAAATACAAGAATCTGCTGTCTTGTTTCTATTGCAGTGATAATCTCTGATCCAGAACCAATACGCAAATCACCTGCTGTGTTTTGCACATTAGCGCCCCAATCGGCTATGTTCTCTTGATCAGAGAAGCGAATAAGCAACGGGTCTTGTATGCCCGGATTTGTTTCAGAATCACAACCGAACGCTATAACGTGACGATCACGATCCGATACTAATACTTGCTTGGCTACTGTTGGCGCACCTGCGTAACTATCCAACTGATCTGCTGTTATAGTTAAATCATTAGTCGGCGTTGCGCCACCAAGATTATTTCCTAAAATCTTTATGGTATCGGAAACATTATAATTTACGCCACCACCCACAATGCTAATTATGTTGTAAACACCGCCCACAGCTTCAATAATAAACTCTGCACCAGAACCTGACCCACTTGTGCTATCTTGAGTGACACCTGTAAAAGTAGCTGAACCTGTTGATGTGCCAGATGCGGTTGCAGCCACAATAGAGCCTGTTGTGTTAAGTTTTACGGCACGATTAGTTGTTCCAGAAGTTCTATCCCAATAGTAAATTGCGCTATCACGAACGTTAATAATTAAGTCTTCACCAAAATTGTCATGAGACCAAATACGAAGTGTTTGACCAGATGCAGTTAAAGACGTACTCGAACCCCAAGCCCCACGCGACCAAGTTCCCGCGCCCCATCCGTTACCAACGATAGTGGTATCAAGCCCAGTATTAATCTGGTATGCGCCAACAATAGAACCACCACCGTTGCCGCTATCTGATGATGATGCAAAAACATATGTGGGGTTAAGACCGCTTGTCGTTGTGATACTAGCAATAGTGGAAACTGTGCGAGCTTCTATTTGATAACTGTTATCATTTATAATTGAAGTGATTTGATATTCTTGATTAAGAATATCTGCTGTTATCGCATCGCCAAGTGTAGCTGCACCTGAAAAGGTTACAAAATCGTTTTCAAGCGCACCGTGATCAATGTCTGTAACAATTAAAGTTGCACATGTAACAGCTTGTGCATCAGCGTGAGAAGCAGCAGTAGTGTCACTTTCACCACGAACACATCCTGTTAAGTTATTACCTGACAAAGCAGCATATGTTATAATCTCATCTTCAATCTTTATGCGACCAGACGTAGGGAAACCAGAAGAAGAAGTAAGAGTTATTGTAGTGTCAATCGCTGTAATTGCACCATCAAGATCATTTGCACTTGCAGAAAACGTTACATCACCCGCAGATGTGGTGTTTCGTATAGGTGTGATGTCGTTATACCCACCACCTTCATTGACGTAGTATTTAAGGTGAGTCCCAACGCCAAGAAAACTTGTGCCATCTAATGCAACCCAAGGATGAAGCGCACGACATGTGCCAAGAAAACTCGTTCCAGATTGCTTGATCCAACCGCCTATTTTTTCAGGATAACCAAAGCGAAACCGCACTTTATCCATGTCAAACCAGCCGCCCTCATTGGTATATGACGTGGTTTCACGGTTAATACCGGGTCGAAACTGAAGTTTGGTCAACGGCATTAGCAATCTCCTACTAGGGCGATTATACACATAATGAACAATTGTTCGAGTTATTCTTTTTTTGAAATAAACCGAACAATTAATCTATAAGCTCAAAATGAGGACCGTCAATAAATGGCCTGCGCCCCTGCGATCTACGAAGGTCAATATACGCATTCATAGCGTCTTCCATTGTGCCTTCCCATTTGCGAATGTCCATAGGATAAGGCATGTCAGGTGTACCCCATGCGGCCCCCCAGCAAATAGGCACGTTAAGCTGCGTTGCAGCTTCTTTGATTGCATCTGCAAGATCATCATAAACAGACAGTTCCCAACTTGCTCTGCCATTTATAAACGCCATAATGTCGAAAGCCTTGCCTTCAAGGTGCTTTGATTTCATGGTTTGACTTGCACCTTTGGCAACCAGTTCCTTTTGCTGCTCTATAGTTCGCATGCCCTGAACCACCCCAAAGTCTGTCTTGGTCATGGTTATCGCCATCTTGATCACTGCCTGTAGGCGATCATCTATACCCTCAAGCCGATCAAGGCTACGCCTGCTTAACTTAAACTCGCTCATGTTACTTCCTCTTAAAAAATGCTTGCGCCCCGCGCACACCGAAACTGGCTGAAATTGCAATTCCAAGGCTGTAAAAATACCAGTCGGGAGCTTTATTAAGCTGTGTAAACCCACGATCAACCCAACCTTCAGCGCCCGGTATCCAGCATAAAATCAATGGGATGGACAAGATAATTACGAACCATTCGTCTTTCCAACTAGACTTAGCACCCTCTGCCATGATGCGCTCCCAGTCGGCAACGCTTGTTTCTTTTGACAAAAGTATTTGGGCCTTCGCCTTGGCCTCAGTGAGCTTTAGCTCCGCAGCGGCAGCGTTCTTATCAGCCTTACCCTGTAGCCACGATCCAGCAAGATTGGCTATCGGCCCTAATGCAGCGGTGAAGATACTCATTTCTCAGACCCCAGCCAAACGGCGAACGCTCCCGTAAGCGCCCCCGAACAGATCGAAATCATAGCCGATTGTTGCGTTGACAAGTCATCAAGACTCATTCCCCACTCCAAAACGCGAATGTACATTACCGTCATAACGGCCATCATAAGCCGGGGCATAATTTTCCAAGCCAGTATTTTTTCCATGTCAAACCTCTATGTTTAACTTCGTTCCCTGCGGCCTATCCGCATTAGTCTTGCGTCCAAACCTATCATAACTTTCCTGTAAATCAAATCGTTGCTTTGCTAAAGCCTCTAAGTGGCTGTGGTTGGCCCTATGTGCCTTTTCCACACGTTGTTCCGTTAAATGCGTTTCTATGCGCTCACGCGCTCTGGTTTGCTCATGTATGTCAGAGCCAACATTAAATGGCGCAGAGCCAATCCCGCTAACGCCATCAGACATTAGATGCGACCTTGTTTTGCCAGTATAATTACGACAGTGATGCCAATCATTATAGAAACAATAATTGTTGCACCACCATAAATAACAATGCGCTCAATTAGCTTCGCCTTGCGTTTCTTTTCCGCTGCAATCTTCGCCTTGCGGTCCTTCCGAGCCTGCACCCGTATGGCTTGAAGTTCGCCCCAAGCAGAAAAACCCCTTGTGGCTATCACAATCTGCCTAAGTTCCTCCTCGGCGTCCTTGGCCCTTTGCAAGTTCACAAACGTCTCCATAGCATTCTCGTCAGAACCCGAAAACAAACTGTTTTTCTTTTTCTCATGGGCGGCGCGTAAATCATCCACCCCATCAAAAAACTCACCAATTTGCTTGGTGACATTAACGAGTTCTTTGCCCGCAGAAACAGCAGACTTAACCGCAGCTAACGCTGTA
>Ga0208134_1001105_pt1 | contig 16310 bp, 24 predicted proteins | sample VirMetDEL_Mar_31_FD_184515 | JGI IMG/M metagenome (GOLD analysis project Ga0208134, IMG submission 184515) | Aqueous microbial communities from the Delaware River and Bay under freshwater to marine salinity gradient to study organic matter... | ecosystem: Environmental > Aquatic > Marine >... | reverse complement strand
AATTAGCCTGGAGCCCTCGAGTTATTCGGGCCCTCTAACAAGTCCGACTCGGATATTTCAGGGCGAAGGGGCGTCCGTTTTCGGAGATATCGGCGGTGTAGGCGGTGGTTTCGGCGGTGTAGGCGGAGATATCGGCGGTGTAGGCGGTGGTATCGGAGATGTAGGCGGTGGTATCGGAGATGTAGGCGGTGGTATCGGAGATGTAGGCGGTGGTATCGGTGGTTTCGGTGTCGGGGACGGTTACGGGGACCCGTCAACGGATACGGGTACAGCGCAGGCGGCGTCCTTGGGGGATTTTGCGGGTTTTGCCGCGACAGCACTTGGTATGACGACGGGCCTTGGTGCTGTCTCGGCTATAGCAAATGCAATTTCTCATACGACGACGGGAAAAAGCATATTCGGTAATATAGTGGACTATCTAGGTTTTGGGGATGATGCTCCCGCCGACCCTGGTATGGGGACGGGCCATGGCGTGGGCATGGGTACTTCCGGCTATGGCAGTGATGACACCGGAAACACGGGGGATGATGCTCCGGGACCAGGGGGTCCGGGTGAGGGTGACGACGGGGGCCCTGAAGGGTTAGCGGATGGCGGAGTTGCAGGTTTGTCCGCGGCCCGTGAGTTTAATGATGCGGGCACATTCCCGGACTTTATGGCCGCTCGTTTAGGCTCCATGGACCGTCGGGACGACGCGGTAGCCCGTAAGCTTCTGGGCGGAAACGCGTCTTCACAAGTTTTGGGTCAGGTTAGTCGCATTCTTAATTCTTCGAGCGATCCGATAAGGACCTTTGCAGACGGGGGTTCTGTTCGATCTCAGCGGTTGCCCCCTCGCAGGCCGCCCCTTTTAGGTGGTGTTCCAGAAGTTTCGCCGGACCCAAATTTAATTCGTATGGCCGACAATGAGTTTGTTCATACGGTTGACCCTTACATTACAAACCCCATTGCACGTATGGAGCTTTTGCGTCGCACGGCCAATCCGGGAGTTTACGAGGGTGAAGAATTTATCGAAAACAACGAGCCGACTAGTGTTTCGGACTTTTTAAACGTACGTCCGATCATAAAAGACGGAAACGACGTGCGCCAAAATTTCTATTTGGGTGGGTTGCGTAACCGCGGCTCAAGCCTAGCCGAACTTCGGGCTCGGTTGGCACCCGGTGTCCGCGGAGCGAACTTTCCAACACCCAAATCGTTGACCGGGTCTGAAACCGGAATACTTCTTAATCAGACCGCTCCCCCTTTCGTAGAAAAATACCACAGAGACCCGGATACGGGACAAATATCTTCTGAAGTTAAAACCGTTTCTCAAGCGGAAACGCTGCAACACGAACTAATTCATGCTGGATTAAGTCACCTTCGAATTACCGCGTCCCATCCCAACTCCCCTCCTTACGTAAGCCTAAAAGGTAAAGATTCGGCCTTGGGCAGGATTTTGCAACCAAATCCAGATAAGAGGCCCAGCGTTTCTAACGATCACTTGGCGTACATAAATATTTTAGACGTAGCCTCCGCAATTAAATCGGGTAGTTTAGACCCGACGGACGAAGAACAGCTAGATACTTGGGGCTTCCTAAACCAAAACAGTGTTTCAGCCATGCAGGCCGGGATTGAATTAGCTAGGGATCGCTCGTCGGAAGAAGACAAGGGCTTGAGGATACCCGAAAAGTATCAAGTAGAGGGTCGCAGTTTGGGGGTGGCTGAGGAATTAAAAGAAGCGGAAGAAGAGCTTATGGAACAGGTTAAACCTGTCTTAAAAAGAGACGGTTTTTCTCAAGCGCACATTGAGGCCGCTTTTGGTCCGGAAGAAGAAACCCTTTTCCGCGGTCTATTTCGGTTGATCTTAGGAGGAAGAAACTAATGGCTGAAGAGCGTAACGGCTTTCAAAGCAGCTTAATGGAAACCAGTGTTCCTTCTGAGTTAGACCCAGACGTCCTGGCTGCCGAGATCGAGTTGGAGCTTCCGGGGACTTTGGAAAACGCTTCGTATGAATTAGAGGACGAAGACGAAGGCCCCATTGAAGTTTTGGCTTTAGAAGACGGCAGCGTCGAAGTGGACTTTGATCCGTCGGACGAGCGGGGCGAATCCGATGATTTCTACACCAACTTGGCAGAAGAAATCCCGGATCGTGAGCTAGGTCGTATTTCCAGCGAGCTTTCTGGGGATTTTGATTCTAATAAGGCGAGCAGGCAGGAATGGGAGGAAGCTTATGCGGATGGTTTGGACCTTCTGGGTTTCACTTACAACGAGCGCACGCAACCGTTTAGAGGCGCTTCGGGCGTCACTCATCCGCTTTTGGCGGAGGCTGCAACGCAATTTCAAGCTCAAGCGTTTAACGAATTGTTACCTTCTTCGGGCCCTGTCCGAACTGTGGTCATGGGTAACGAAACTCGTGAGAAAGTTGCGCAAGCTAGGCGCGTAAAGACTTTCATGAACTATTACATCACGAGTGTGATGGAAGAATATACGCCTGATATGGATCAAATGTTGTTCTACCTGCCTTTGGCGGGTTCAACGTTTAAAAAGACGTATTATGACGAAACGTTAGGTCGCGCGGTTTCTAAGTTTGTCCCGTCGGAGAACCTTGTCGTTCCTTACGAGACGTCTGATTTGGATACATGTCCTAACATTACGCAGGTTGTTCGAATGTCTTTGAACGATTTGCGTAAAAACCAAGTTGCGGGTTTCTATCGTGACGTTGAAGTAAGCCCTGCACAGCAAAACACTTCAGGCGTGGGTCAAGAAATTGATAGAATTGAGGGTTTTGAGCCCAATCAAGTAGACTACGACTGCACTCTTTTGGAGTGTCATGTCGATTTGGACTTGGAAGGTTACGAAGACCTTGACGAAGACGGCGAACCCACCGGAATTAAAGTTCCGTACATCGTAACGTTGTCTCAGGATAACGGCGAGGTGCTGTCTATTCGACGGAACTACCAAGAAGATGACACTTTAAAGCGTAAAATACAGTATTTCACGCATTATAAGTTCCTTCCGGGCTTCGGTTTTTACGGCCTGGGCCTAATTCACACGATTGGTGGGTTGTCAAGAACGGCAACGTCGGCACTTCGTCAGTTAATTGATGCCGGTACGCTTTCTAACCTACCCGCAGGCTTCAAAGCGCGTGGTTTGCGCATCCGGGACGACGATGAGCCGCTTCAACCCGGTGAATTTAGGGATGTGGATGCTCCGGGGGGCGCGATCCGGGATAGTTTGATGCCGCTTCCCTTTAAGGGTCCGGATCAGACGTTATTCAATCTTTTAGGTTTTGTGGTTCAAGCTGGTCAGCGGTTTGCTACGATAACCGATTTAAAGGTCGGAGACGGCAACGATCAAGCTGCGGTAGGTACGACCATGGCGATGCTAGAGCAGGGCTCTAGGGTCATGAGCGCCGTTCACAAGCGCCTTCACTATGCTATGCGCCAAGAGTTTAAGATTTTGGCGCGTGTAATGTCGGAAAGCTTGCCTCAAGAATATCCTTACGCCGTGGCGGGCGGCGATCAGTCGGTTATGGCTCAAGACTTTGATGATCGCGTGGACGTAATTCCTGTAAGCAACCCAAACGTGTTTAGTCAGGCTCAAAGGATTGTTCTGGCTCAGACAAAGATGCAGCTTGCGGCCCAAGCCCCTGAAATTCACAATATGCACGAAGTGTATCGTGACATGTACGAGGCTTTAGGCATCTCGGATGTGGATCGTTTGATGAAGGCGGTCCCCGCAGAAACACCCGAGCCTTTGGACCCAGCCCAAGAAAACATAAATTCTTTGGATATGCTGCCTTTGAAAGCTTTTGAGGGTCAAAACCACCAAGCTCATATCATGTCGCATTTGGTTTTTGGCACTAGCCCCATGGTAGGACAGCTTCCTTTGGTGTCTATGAGCCTTCAGAAGCACATTATGGAGCATGTTCAGATTGCAGCTCGGGAGCAATCTGTAGCTCTTTACATGCAGCAGGTTCAACAACGTGGTGGGCAAGCTGCTTCCGAAGACGAAATGCTTCAGATGGAGCAACAAACGGCTCAATTCATAGCGGAAGGTCTGCAACAAGTTAAGCAACTTTCCGGTCAGATTTCTGGCGCGGGTGCTCCAGACCCTGTTGTTCAGCTCAAGGAGAAAGAATTGCAGCTCCGCGCTCAATCGGATCAGGCGGATGCTCAAGTAGACCAGGGCAAGCTTCAATTGGACCAGCAGACCGCCGCTATGCGTGCGCAACAGTTCGAGGAACGGATTGAAGCGCAAGAGCGACAAACGCAGGCCCGTATTGATGCGGCCATGGAAAGAGAGATTTTAAAGCAACAATCTAATGGCGGAGGTATGCCACAATGAGAAACCGTACAGTTCGAGTAAACGGATCGGCCCCTAAAGACCCTCCTAAAGCAGTGTCGTATGCCGACATTAAAGGCCAAGGCCGCATTCCTTACGGAAAGACCGCAGAAGCTCCTATGCTGGGCGATACGCGTAAAGTTATGACTGTTCGTGGTGCAGGTGCTGCCATAAAAGGCAAGAGCTACATTAGCTGTTAGCTCGCACTAGTTTTTTGGAGAAGGCCGATGGGTGAATTAGATTTACGTCTAATACTCACGCTGGCGGGTATGGGCGTGTCGGTGGTCAGCGCTGCCGTGATTGTAAAAACAAAACTGGCAGCGGTCATTGATACGCTTTCTGACATTGAACATCGACTGAGGAAATTGGATTCAACGGTGGATCGGCAGCAGGCTCATATGGAGGTTGCTAACCAAAAGCTGGGCGTTCTGTCCGGTATGCTGGCTCCAGATAAAATGGAAGTGCGGGCGCGCGAGGTCGCCACAATGCAGGCGGAAATCTCTAGTCTTAATGGCTCAGTGTCAAAACTGTTATCCATGCACAACGGCAAGCATCCCCCTTTAAACCAATAAATCAACCACTTAGCGCCAATAGGAGGTCAAAATGCTATCAGCTCTAATAGGTCCGATTAGCGGGTTACTTGATAAGGTAATTCCTGACGCCGACACGAAGGTCAAGATCGCTCATCAACTGGCCACGATGTCAGAACGACATGCTCAGGAAGTAACCCTTCAACAAATTGAAGTTCTGAAGGCCGATGCCAGGGGCAATTGGTTTCAATCGTCTTGGCGTCCTTTAGCGGGCTACGTAGCGGTTTCAGGCATGGCGGTGAACTTTTTGGTCAGTCCTATTGCAGCCGGTTTTGGGGTGGTGATACCTCAAGCCGATATGAGCGTTATGATGCCTCTTTTGCTGGGAATGTTGGGAATCGGAGGAATGAGGAGCTTCGACAAGGTTAAAAAGACTGACACGAAGGTGGTCAAGTAATGGTTGCCAGAGCATCAATTGGTTCTTTGGCCCGTCCGCCAAAACGTAAACACGTCACCAGCATTGGTCATAGCGTTCGTTCTTTTCCTAAGAACAAACACAAAAGAAAGAACTGGAAAAAATATAGGGGTCAGGGTCGATGAGCCATAATTGGGTGCTTTCTTCGCGTTCTAGGGAACGTTTGTTGGGGGTTAAGCCGGAACTTTCGGACACGGTAAAACGCGCTTTGGAACTAAGCCCCATTGATTTTGGTGTTACCGAGGGCAAACGAGGTCTTGATCGCCAGAAAGAGCTGGTTTCTCGGGGCATGAGCCAAACGATGCGTTCCAAACATTTAACGGGGGACGCTGTAGACTTAGTAGCGTATTTGTCCGGCAAGATTTGTTGGGAAATGCCCGCATATCAACAATTGGCGGACGCCATGAAAGAAGCTGCGGAAGAAACAGGTCTTTCAATACGCTGGGGCGGCGCGTGGCAGGTGAAGGACATTCGCCTGCACGAGGGCACCATGGAAGAGGCCATGAACGCTTACGTTGATCTTAGGCGGTCCGAAGGACGAACCCCCTTTTTGGATGGTCCCCACTTCGAAAACAGTTAAAGGTATTAACGAGGATATAACCCATAAAAACACATTTCCTCCTAGCAAGTCCTATAAAGTTGTGTTAAATATAATTTAGTATGCACCAAGTAAAGGAGTTATCCCATAGATATATCTATAACAGAAGCAGTGCTTCGTATTTTAAAAGACCGCCGAGAAGGCTGCATCGCCTTCATGTCGGCGGGTAATTTAAAATCTATGGAGCACTATCGTGAGTTAATGGGCAATTTAGATTGCCTCACTCATGTGGAACAGGAACTCAAGGGCCTGCTAGAAAAACAGGAGCTATATGATGACTAAAATAGATTTAACAAAAATAGCAAAAAGACTTTCCGAGCCAGAAGTCCCAAAAAAAGCCAATTTGGCGGACGTCTATGTGGAAAGTCCTCGTCTTGACCCCGATAAAATTGGCGAAAGCCTGCTGGATCGAATGCCTAAGCCCACGGGGTGGCGTATTTTAATTCTTCCGTATCAAGGAAAGGCCAAGACGGCTGGCGGTGTGTTTCTTCCGGGCTCTGTTCAGGAAAAAAGCCAAATATCCACGCAAGCGGGATACGTCTTAAAACTGGGGCCGTTGGCATACAAGGACTCCGAAAAATTCCCAGACGGGCCGTGGTGCCAAGAGAAACAATGGATCATGTTTGCTCGTTATGCGGGTTCTCGGTTTGAGATTGATGGTGGAGAAGTTCGCATCTTAAACGATGACGAAATTCTAGCGACAATTCTTGATCCCGAAGACATTCATCATTTGTAAGGTATTTTTTTATGTCTCAAGACACTAACACGGTCGAATTAGACGTCGGCGACGCGGAAGAGACCGAAGTTGAACTTCCCGAAAGTGAGATCGAGGAAGGAATTGAAACTTCTCCCGAGGCTGATGATTCTTCTGAAAACTTTCAACGGGCCGAAACGGCAACTCAAAAACGAATTGACCGCTTAACCAAAAAAATGCGGGAAGCGGAACGTCGCGAACAAGAAGCTGTTCGTTACGCTCACGCCGTTCAAAACGAAGCCACTCAGCTAAAAAGCCAAATGGAGACTTTGGACACAAACTATGTTTCAGAATACTCCAACCGGGTTACATCTGAGATGGAGCGCGCGGAAGAGCAACTTGCTCGGTCTATAGAGTTAGGTGATTCCGCAGCCACAGTGGAAGCTCAACGAAAACTTACGTCTTTGGCAATTCAGGCAGACCGTGCGGCCCAAGCGCAGCTTCAACAGCAAAACTCTCGCGATCAAGCTTTTGCTGCACAACAGCAGCAACCGCAGCAGCAACCGCAGCAACAGCAAGCGGCCCCTGCAAAAAAACCTGACGCAAAGGCTGAACAGTGGGCTCTTAGGAACAGTTGGTTCGGACAAGACGAAGCAATGACTTATGCCGCGTTCGGAATACACAAAACCCTCGTAGAAAACGAAGGGTTTGACCCCAGCGGTTCAGAGTATTACACTGAACTGGATCGTCGTATCGCCGAAAAATTTGGCGGCGGCGCAAAAACCTCCAGCAGACGGCCCGCTCAAACGGTTGCTGGTGCTTCGCGAACACCAAATGGGCGCACAGGAAAGAAGGTTCGACTCACCCCGAGCCAAGTGGCAATAGCCAAAAAATTGGGTGTGCCGTTAGAAGAATACGCGAAATACGTGAAGGATTAAGAATATGGCCGAGCAAGAAGAATTTTCTGTAGGTTCGTCCGTGGACCGCACTCCTCGCGCAAAAAAAACTCGGGAGAAGAAGGCCATGCGTAAGCCTTGGGCTCCCCCGTCTATGCTTGATTCACCGCCCGCACCGGACGGTTTTAGGCATCGTTGGATTCGCGCCGAAACGCGTGGTTTTGACGACACTAAAAACGTCAGTTCTAAACTCCGGGAAGGTTGGGAACTTGTTCGTAAGGATGAGCACCCCGACTTTGAAGCCCCGGTAGTTGAATCGGGAAAATACGAAGGTGTGTTCGGCGTTGGCGGCTTGCTTCTCGCACGGATTCCGGAAGAGACCATTCAAGAACGTACCAATTATTTTGGTGATCGTAACCGCGATCAAATGAATGCTGTTGACCACGACATGATGCGCGAGAACGCACACTCCTCCATGCGGATCAGCAATGCTGATCGGCAATCTCGTGTAACCTTCGGCGGCCCTAAATAACAGGTCCGCCCCTTTAGGAGAATAACCAATGGCAAATCAAAACACTGCCTACGGTCTTCGCCCTATTGGGATGGTTGGCAGCGGTGTAAATTCTACTGGCGTTACCCAGTACGAAATTGCTTCCAACAACACTAACGCTATTTTTCAATACAGCATTTGCGTGCCTCTGGCAGGCGGTGTTATTGATCAAGCGGGTGCCACTTCTGGCGGCACCACACAAGCGTTGGGCGTCCTTATGGGTGTGGAATACGTGGATTCGGTTTCCAAGAAACCAATCTTTATCAATTATTGGCCCGGTTCTAACTCGGTTAGTGTTGATACAAACCACCCGGTTAAGGCTTTTGTGGCCGATAACCCTGACCAGCTTTTCAAAGTTGCTTCAGATGCGACCCTTACGGACCGTGCTACGGCGCTTACGGCGGTATTCGCCAATGCGTCCTTGGGCACGTCAGCCCGCACGGGTTCGACAGACACAGGCTCGTCTAACAGCGCGCTTAGTGTTTCTTCTGTAGCAACGACAGCAACGCTACCGCTTCGGATTGTCGGCATCATGGACGATGCTGGAAACTCCGATTATGCGGCAGCGGGTATTCCGCTGGTCGTTCGTCTAAACGCGCACTTTAACGCTGGTTCTCGGAGGTTTGATTCTCAGACCACCGCAGATTCCACCGGCATTTAAGGAGGGCTAAGAAATGGCTATTTCTCGCGCACAACTTGCGAAAGAGCTTGAGCCCGGCCTTAATGCGCTGTTTGGTCTTGAGTATGATCGTTACGAAAACGAGCACGCTGAAATCTTCGAGGAGGAGTCTTCGGACCGCGCCTTTGAAGAAGAAGTGATGCTCGGTGGTTTCTCCACGGCACCTGTTAAGAGTGAAGGCAACGCCATCACTTTTGATGATGCTCAGGAAACGTATACCGCTCGGTACACGCACGAAACCATTGCGCTGGCATTTTCGGTTACTGAGGAGGCTGTTGAAGACAACCTCTATGACCGTCTTGCCTCGCGTTACACCAAGGCTCTGGCCCGCTCTATGGCCCAGACCAAGCAGATTAAAGCGGCTGCCATCCTGAACAATGCGTTCACGGCGGGTGCTTCTGCAATTGGTGACGGCGCAGCGCTTTGCTCCACGGCGCATCCAAGTCTTTCTGGCAATCAACGTAACCTTCTTACCACGGCGGCTGATCTTAACGAGACGTCCCTGGAACAGATGCTTATTGATATTGCTGGCCTGACGGACGAACGTGGTCTCAAGATTGCTGTTCGCGGCATGAAGCTCATTATTCCAAAAGAGCTTCAGTTCATTGCGGAACGGGTTATTAACTCGAACCTCCGCCCAGGAACTGCGGATAACGACCTTAACGCTACGAAGAGCATGGGTATGCTTCCTGACGGCGCGGTAGTTAATCACTTCCTCGTTGATACGGACGCATTCTTCATTAAAACCGACGCTCCAAACGGTTTCAAATACTTCAATCGCTCTCCAATTAAGACGGCGATGGAAGGTGATTTTGACACCGGCAACATGCGCTTCAAGGCGCGTGAACGCTACAGCTTCGGTGTTTCCGATTGGCGTTCTGTGTTCGGCACTCCCGGCGCAGCGTAAAGCGTGCTATAATGGAGGGGTCAATTTCATGTTGACCCCTCCCTGTAGACTTGAAAGGGGTAGCTTCGGTTGCCCCTTTCTTTTTTTCAGGTCTTAATGTACGCTGCAATTGTCCCTGACAGACGCCTTTTGCGTCTGACATAACCCACGACAGGAGATAATCATGGGTAATACAACGTTTTCGGGCCCTATTAAGGCTGGAACTATTAAAGAAACCACGGGCACTACTCTTGGTTCAAATATTAAAAACACGGGTCAAGTCGTCATGGCCCAGACTTTTTCTACGGGCACGGCACTAGCCGGTGGAGCTTCCGCAGCAAACGTCACAGATGTTGTCATCCCAGCGAACTCTCAAATTATTGATTGCGTAATTGATTGCCCTACGGCTATGGGCAATGCAACAGCGGTTCTTAGTATTGGAGACACGGTTGGCGGAAACGCGACGTTCGTCAACGCCTTTTCCATTACAGTGGCTTCCGGGGCGGGCCGAAAATATCCGACGACACAGGCGGGCGGCGCGCTTTCCTGGGCGGACATTGGAAGCGCCGATGAGCGTATAACGTGGACAACTACCGGCGCTACTGACGCAGGTGAAATCCGGGTTACAATTCTGTATCAACAGAACGCCAACCTTTCTTAATAGGAGGCTCTCATGGCGGGTTCTGATGTAAAGACGATACGTTTGACCGCTACGGGTTCTGCCAATATCGGTCCCGTTCGTATTCGCCAAGTTCAGGTTAAAACAACCTCCGGGAGCCCTCGCATTACCTTCACTGATGGTAATGGGGGTTCGACGGTCTTGGACATGGATTTGGATGCTTCAGATACGCACTCTGTAAACATTCCGGATGAAGGTATACGAGTAAGCGACCTTTATATCTCGTTGTTTACGGCGTGTACGTCTGTGACCGTATTTCACAGCTAAAGGGTAGGTTATGGCTTCTGAGGTAAAATCCACGAATTTGACAGCGTCAGGAGTGGTTTTTGGCGGCCGCACCCGCGTTAAAGCTATTCATTACCAATGTGGGTCTTCTCCCACATTGGTTTTGAAAAACGGATCAGACTCTAGCGGTACTACTCTGCTAAGTTTAGCCTTTGCAAATTCCACAGATGACAACGTATATCTTCCCGACGAAGGGATGTTGTTCCCAGACGGGTGTTTTGCGGTGTTGACCAACGTTACGAACGTGACGGTCTTCTTCAATTAAGGCGTGATATGGCTACTGTTAAAGACGTAACACGGACGCCTTCTGGCCGGGTGAAATACCGGGGCGAAACGTTTGCCGGTTTTAATAAACCTAAACGAACTCCCGGTGGAAACAAAAAAAGCGCGGTCCTTGCTAAAAAAGGGTCGGAAATAAAGTTGGTTCGTTTTGGCGATCCAAACATGTCCATTAAAAAGGACCAACCCAAGCGCCGAAGCAACTTCCGGGCTCGCCATTCTTGTGATACCGCGAAAGACAAATTTTCCGCTAGGTATTGGTCCTGCAAAGCTTGGTAAAATTGTATGGAGTAGGAAATGGCCTATTCTCGCAAGTCTAAAAAATCTTCTTCAAAAAGCAAAGGAAGCAAGATATGCCCGGCAGGCAAAGCCTGGGCAGAGCGTACTTTTGACACGTACCCTTCCGCGTATGCGAATATGGCGGCCTCAAAATATTGTAAGGACCCCAACTACGCCAAAAAAGCGAAGGGTAAAAAAAGTGGGTGAGCTAAAAAAATGGCGCGACCAAGATTGGGTTAGAATAGGCACGGACGGTAAAATCAAAGGTGCCTGTGGGACGTCTAAAAACAAAAAGAACCCCGACCGGTGCTTGCCCCGCAGCAAAGCGAAGAGCCTCACTCAATCAGAGCGCGCCGCTACAGCTCGTAAAAAGAAAAAAGAAGGCGCGAGGGGGAAAAACGTTGTTTCCAACACAAAAAACGCAAAAGTAAAAAACATGGCACGGGGCGGCGTTGTTGCGCGGGGCTGTGGAGCGATTATGAACAATCGACGCAAAGTAACCAAGGGTTCTGTGACGCAGTCATGACCCTAGCTTTTTTGACACCTTCTTTGGATACGGAACAAGCAGTTTACCAAGAGCTGTTAGACTGGTCTTCGGAGGTTCTGTCAAAAGCTAGTCCTCACTTTAACAACCTTCCACCGTGCCCTTATGCTCAACAAGCTTGGATATCCAACAGTGTTTCTGTCTTGTTTAAGTACGAAAACAACAAACAAGGCCTATACAACACGATTTCCCGGTTTGACGATTTGTTTGACCTCGCCATAATTGTAGACTTTAAATTTGACGAAGACCCAAAAGTTTTCCACGATTATCTCGATCAAATAAACGACGTCATTTCTGACGGCATGTTCATAGACAAGGATATGTGGGTTATGGGTTTTCACCCGCATGACGAGGAAAGCGAATTTGTGCAGGACGTGGATTTTGCACCTCGCCTGGCAACAGAATACGCGATGATTTTTGTTCAGCGCTTATCTAAGTTACAACAGGCCGCAGACAAGCTGGATAAAAAAGGTTATTATAACGTATACGACGATCAATATAACGCCCGTGAAATCTATGAAAAACGGGACCGTTTTCACAGGAGACTAAAAAATGGCTATGAAACCTAGGCGTTTTAATGGAGGCGGGTCCGTAAGCGGGTCTGAAGGCTCGCGGGTTAACATAGGAGCGGGAGCTAAGGGCTCAACTATGGGTGCGCCCGATTCTGGTATGGGTCCCCGGATTAAGGAGGCCAATAAGAAGAAGCCCCTGGGCGGTAATTTTAACCGCACGGAAGGCCCGGAGCCGAAGAAGCCTGAGCAAAAGATGCGTGGCGGCGGCATGGTTAAGAAGCCGAAGAAGATGCGCGGCGGCGGCATGGTTAAGAAGATGCGCGGCGGCGGCATGGTTAAGAAGAAATAAGATGGCCTCTTCTGGAAGCAAAGATTTTGAGTTAGACGTCGCTGATTATGTAGAAGAGGCGTTTGAGCGTTGTGGTGTTGAGGTTCGTACCGGTTACGACCTTAAAACCGCAAAGCGTTCGCTCAACCTGTTGCTTGCAGATTGGGCTAATCGCGGCTTAAATCAATGGACCATTAAACAACGTTCGTTGACGCTGGTTGTAGGCGACGGGGAATACGATCTAGGAACAGACGTCATTGACGTATTGTCTGTGATTGTCCGTCGGGATGGAACAGATTATTCCATGGATCGTCTGAGCCGGGACGAATACCTTACTATCCCCACCAAAACCACGCAGGGCCGTCCTAATCAATTCTTTTTAGACCGTCAGCTCACGCCAAATTTAAAGATTTGGCCAACTCCGGAAAACACCTCGGATGCTGTGATTTACGATGCGCTCACCCGTATGGATGACGCGGATGTTTTCACAAACACTATGGATATGCCTTTTCGGTTTTACCCGTGTTTAGCCGCAGGATTGTCGTACTACTTGTCTTTAAAACGCGCTCCAGAGCGCACTCAACTTCTAAAAGCCGTATATGAAGAAGAGTTTCAACGTGCGGCCGAAGAAGACCGAGACCGGGCCTCCTTTAACGTTGCTCCTAAGTATGATTATTACGGGAGCCGATAATGGCAAAGTTTGCACTAGGCAAGGACTCTTACGCCATCTGTGACCGTTCGGGATTCCGATACCCGTACAAGGTCATGAAGAAAGAGTGGAACGGGCTTTTGGTGGGTCCGGATCAATATGAGCCTAAACAACCTCAACTAGGCCCTTTTCGCAAGGTATCGGACCCGCAAGCTCTTAAAAATGCGAGACCGGATCGAGTAGAACCAATGGACGTTTACGTAGGCCTCCCTCTCATAGAGGACCCCAACCTGCGGCCTTGTCCGGGATTTGGGCAGGTCGGCCAAGTAACGGTGAGCACGTCATGAGTTTCACATACGATCAGCTAAAAAGCGCGGTTCAAGACTACACGGAAAACACCGAGACATCTTTCGTGAACAATCTTCCGGTGTTTATTCGATTGTCCGAGGAGCGCATATTAAAGAATGTACAGCTCAGTCTTTTTCGAAAGAATGTGTTGGGTACAATGACGGCCGCGAGTCAATATCTAGCCGCCCCTACCGACTTCTTAGCTCCTTTTTCTCTTTCTTTCGTTAATTCGAGTGGAAGCAAAGAGTTTTTAGAGTTTAAGGACGTTGATTTTATTCAAACGTTTAATCCAAATTCCGCTACCACTGGAAATCCGCGTTATTACGCAGTGTTTGACATAAACAACTTTATTATAGGTCCTACGCCTAGCGCGGGGAGCACTACGGAGCTTAACTATTTCTATAGACCGGCCAGCCTGACTGCGGGATCGGGAAGCGGGACAACGTGGTTAAGCGAAAATGCGGAGCTTACTTTGTTGTACGGTACGCTTATTGAGGCATACTTGTATATGAAGGGCGAACCGGATATAATGGCGGCCTATGAGAAAAGGTTCACCGAGGCGATTACTGGGCTCAAGATGTTCGGAGAATCCAAAGAAGTCACGGATCAATATCGTACAGGAATGGTGATAAGGCCTAAGCAATGAATGTAACGCCCTTAAACGCCGATACTCCGACTTTTGGCGTCGAGGTTCGGACCACGAGTTACCGCGGCTTTACACCTCAAGAGGTTGCTGAACGCTGTGCGGATCAAATTCTTTCGGTTTCCGACGAGGCTCCAGAAGTTCTTCGTGAGCAGGCCTATGCTTTTAGGAAAAAGCTTGTTAAAATCCTAGAAGTTTACATGCGGGAAGCCATAAAAAGTGACCGAACGACTATCTTTAATGCGCTTACGGACGCCGGGCATCCGGACCTAGCGAACCTAATTAGGAGGCTATGACATGGCTTTTTCTGGTAACTTCATGTGCACGTCTTTCAAGAAAGAATTGCTGCTTGGTGTACACGATTTTGATTTGTCTTCAGGCGACACGTTTAAGATAGCCTTGTACACGAACTCTGCTTCATTTACGGGGGCCACAACGGCCTACACTACCGGTAATGAAGTAAGTGGAACGGGATATACGGCTGGTGGTGAGAATCTAACTAACGTAGACCCAACAACTTCCGGTACTACGGCCTTTACCGATTTTGCGGACGAAACATGGAGTTCTTCCTCCATTACAGCTCGCGGCGCGCTAATCTACAACAGCACGCCAAACACTACGTCTATTTCTGTGACCAACCCAACGGTCGTGGTTTTAGATTTTGGTAGCGATAAGACTTCCGCCTCTGGGGACTTTGTGGTTGTCTTCCCAACGGCTAGTGACAGCGCGGCGATTATCCGCATCGCATAGGACATTAAAAAATGGCTGTATTAGCTGACAGAGTACGTGTTAACACGGGTACTACTGGAACGGGAACTATAACACTGGGTTCCGCAGTATCAGCCTTTCAGTCCTTTGCTGACGGCGGTATATCAAACGGAAATTCAGTTAGGTATTTAATTGAAGACGGTACTGATTGGGAAATTGGTACGGGTACATACACGTCTAGTGGTACGACACTAAGCAGAGGTGCTTACGATAGCACCAACTCTAACAATGCCCTTTCTTTATCGGGTAGTGCGATTGTTTCTATTGTCGCTGCTACGAAAGATTTTTCTATTGACGGCCTAAGTGATGCCGTAACCTACACCAGCGGAAGAGAAATAGGCATCGGGGCAGGGGCGCTTGATTCAAGTACAGGCGCAAGTTCTAACGAAAACACAGCCGTTGGTTACAATGCTGGTACTGCTGTAACTAGCGGGCAGGCTTCAACTTTCTTTGGAGCGAGTGCTGGTAGTTCTGTAACTACGGGATCATCAAATAATATAATTGGTAAATCTGCCGGAATAAATATAACCACGACTGGTAATAATAACTTTATGGGTTCGTTTGCAGGTTACTCTGTGACCGGCGCAAACAATGTTGCAATTGGCGCTAATGCTATGCTCGGTGGCTGGAGTGGTGGTTCAAGTGTAGATAAAACTGTTGCTATTGGTACAGATACTTTGTCTGCCAATCAAACTTCCGCAGAAGACACTGTAGCTATTGGTTATCAGGCACTTTATAGTGGAACATCTGCTGACGATTCTGTTGCTATTGGTGCAACGGCAGCTAGAGCAAATACAACAGGTACCCAATTAGTAGCTATTGGTTTTGAAGCCCTCAAAGCAAACACTACTGCTGCTGCCAATATAGCTGTTGGGTATCAAAGTTTAAAAGCAAATACAACGGGAACAAACCACACGGCGGTGGGTAAAGGCGCACTTAAAACTGTCACTACGGCAAATAACAGCACAGCAGTTGGTCACTCAGCACTTGAGTCTAACTCTAGTGGCGCGCAAAATGCGGCTACAGGTGCGTTTGCAGGTAATGCCAACACGACAGGAAGTTATAATACTAGTCACGGATATGGCGCTCTTATTGCAACAAATACCGGCAATAACAATACGGGTTTGGGTGGTAACGCAGGCGATAATATTACAACAGGCAGCAATAATACTGTAATCGGTTACAATGCAGACGCTTCTTCTGCTACAGTTTCTAATGAAATAACTTTAGGCGATACGAACATTACTAAATTTAGAGTACCGGGTCTTAACTTTATTATTAAGGACAGCACGGCCACCGACAATTACGTTCTAACTGTAGATTCTAGTGGCGAAGCTGGCTGGGAGGCTGCGGCTGGCGGGGCAACTGATA
>Ga0208134_1001102_pt1 | contig 16340 bp, 27 predicted proteins | sample VirMetDEL_Mar_31_FD_184515 | JGI IMG/M metagenome (GOLD analysis project Ga0208134, IMG submission 184515) | Aqueous microbial communities from the Delaware River and Bay under freshwater to marine salinity gradient to study organic matter... | ecosystem: Environmental > Aquatic > Marine >... | reverse complement strand
ATTAGAATGCAATAGATGGCCTATTCTGAGCGATTTCGTGTCATGCGTGTGTAATTCAATAACCTGGCTCAATCTATGAGTGTAATATCAGCATTTTGATGTCAGCAGCCAGAACGAAAAAGACCCACTTCAACAGTGGGTCTCTCTGGCTATTTGTTTTTCTTTCGATCCATCGCAAGTTTTTTTCTGCGTAGTTTTCTCAAACTGGGCGAATGTTCTGGCTCGAATTTGCCGTTCTTATTTCTGGGAGAATTTACCCTGTCTTTTGCTCTTCCCATTATGCAGCCTCTAGAAAACGCTGATCAGACATCCAGCCATTAACCTCGATTTCACGTCCCAGCATTGTGACTGCTTTTTTCTGATCCATGTTTGTGGTTCTCCGCAATTCAAAACCATTGCCGAGGCTATGAGATGCATAATTTGTGAACGCTGACATCAGGCTGAATTTATTATGACCCCGTGTCGCTGCTTCATCCTGATACAGTTCAAACATCTTTTTAGATTTCTGTTTAGAGGGAATGATGTCTTCGAGTAATTGCGCGACATCAACAGTTTTGAGAGATGTACCAGCGAAAACTTTCAGACGTTCACTCTCTAGATAGAAGTCGTTTTTGGCGCGTCTCAATTCTGAGATAAAATTAGTCAGACTAAAACCTGAAGTATTCTTGCGTCTGATCTTTGAATGTTCACCAGAGATGCAACCATTTGTGCAGAATGTATCGATACTGCCGAATAGTGTTGTGTTGCTGGTTCGACCATCAACACCATGCAATGCGATCACACGCTGTTTGATCGAAGTCTCGTGACCACTATCTGTTTCAATAGTGGTTTGAACTGATGGAAACTGCACGTCCATCATCCCAAAACCACCAAATCTACCAGACTGAAATCTGACCTCAGCGTCTGCTATATCTGCGTCAGCCATGTTTTCAGTTATTTGTTGCCAGACACCCTCGAAAAATTGCCGATGTGTGGCGCATTTAAATCCATCTCCTACGATGGCAAATGGCTGATCTGTAACTGCATTGACCACATATTTTTGATCAGGAATTTTCGTCGGCTCAAACGCCACACAAAAATCTAGGTTTGATGGAATTTCAAGAGTGTGGTTGATTGTTGTAAAATCTAACATTGATTGGTCTCCGGTTGGTTGTCAGTAGAAGAGTATATTGAGTAGGTCTATCCATAGCGACAGTGCGCCATAGACTATGAGGAACATGATCATTTAACTTTAATGATCACATGGTCTTTCATTGTTACTTGAGCGAAGAACTCTCGACCTTGCCCAGTAATATGTGGACGATTAGCTACAGTCAGCGTCCCAGTGCCGACATATTGAGGTCCAAAAATTGAGGTCTCTATGTAATTCAGCCCTTTGCCGACCTGTTCTTTCAGCACTCTCTTACTTGAGTAGTTTGCAATTAACGTCATTTATTGGTCTCCATTAGTTGGTTGGTAGTGCCTAAGCACTTTCAGAAACATAATACTAATTGCATGGATAAGCAATTAATTAATCACCAGTAAATCCTTACTATAAAATTTTATGTATAATTTTTATATACTTTTTTTTGAGAATTTTTTAAATCATCACACAACATCGGCAGGAGTGGCAACGATATCAACAAGTTCCAACACTACCTATGTAGCTAAGTATAGACCTGTTCGCGCGGGGAAATTTTTTATACTAAATAGCAATTTAAATGTTTGACTTTATGTTAATATATTACATTATACCCGCATTTTTGGAGGTGAGGTATTATGATAATTAGTGAGGTAAGTAAAAACAGAGCAGTAGAAATTGGTAATGCATTAATTTGGGCAGCAGAGTTAGCAACTAAAAATAATGTATCAATGTCAGTACTTTATATGGATGAATACGATATGGCTATTCCGGTGGAGACCAGCGACTGCGAGGAACAATATGGCTGGGAGGTTGTTGCAACGGTAACTTAGTACCGATTCCTGTTAAACATTTTAAAGAGGCTCACTTCGGTGGGCCTCTTTTTTGTTGTGACTGTTAACTTTTCCATTGACTTATATTTTATCCAACTGTTATGCACTTAGTACACCAACTAACAGAAGGACTAATCACATGAGTAGAATGCACATACATAATCTCATGAATGACTACCTAAGCCAGCACACACGGGCGAAGGCATGGAAGGTACTTAATCATGTCAGGTCTAATCCAACCTGCCTCTCCGGTCTCAACAGACTAGAGCTACAGGTATATAAGGCTATCGTTTCAAATTGTGGAAGGGAGATTAGATAATGTCAGTTACAGCCACAATTAAACTTACCAAGCGTATGCTCGACAAGAGCATCATCGACGCTAACAAGTCGGTGATTGCGTTTGTAGATGAGTATCTCAGCGTCACATATGATGACATACCCAAGGGTGCTGATCATGTCCTAATGAACAGGAAGCACCTCGTACCAGCAGTTTTCGAGGACGATACCCACAGTGAGATACGACTATATCGTCGGCCTCGCGGGGATCGTCTGCTGTCTATCAAAGGCCTCAGCAAAGTGGCTGAAGTCGGGGATACTATAACATTTAATCATGAGGCTGGTGTGACCACAGTGTCAGTGCGCGACAGTAATAATGTAGTTACACTCCAGCCCCGCAACCACTTCGTTCGTATATTGGTGGAGAAGGCGGCATGAGACTATTTGATCCAAATCTCTTCGTAGAGCCAACACGTAGCATACCTAAAGTCCCCCCACCGTCTGACGTGCGGGTTTGCTTCACAATGGAAGAGTTGAAGGCTCTCACAGCAAATTTCTACGCTCACAATTTTGAGTTTGATTGTACACGGTCTGATGATGCTCGCAGTCTGGAGTTCCTCAAGCGTGATACAAACATACTGTTAAAGCTGCTGTATGCCATCGAAGAAGCCTCTCCTCCAGCTAAAGTAAATAAGGAGAAGGCAGATGGCTAAGGCTCCTTATGTCAGACCTAGAATGCGAGGCCAGAGCAGAGTATTCGACATTCGTCCAACTACTGAATTATTAAAGGCGTTTCCCGATTTAGTTCGGGAGACGTACACCACATCAACAGAGGCTAATGCGCGAGGCTATGAGCTTAAGCGCAGGTTTGAGGCCTACAAATCTGGACGTGTAGAGGATGTTTACGTTGATGACCGCTCAGTCGAGGCCATGATTAAGCATTATCTTGCCTCAACTCTATTTATCAATCTACCTAGTCAAAACAGTAAGCGATCATATCTGCATCACATTAACTATCTGCAGAAGGTCAATCCTACCAACACGCCATTTGCAAAAAAGATTGTGTCAGAAGTAGACTATGACTACGCACAAAATCTATGGCTACACATACAGGATGACATCAGTACACACAAAGCCAACCATTGTGTGAAGGTATTAAAACGTATCTGGAAGCTGGGCGTTAAGAGTGGCAGAGCCAAGGCAAACGTCTGGAGAGAGATTGAACTGCCGAAGTTGGCTGATCGTCAGGTCATGTGGGACATAGACCAGATTACTGGAATGATTAAACACTGTGATGAGCAAGGATACCCGTCGATGGGTACTATGATCACCATGTGCTATGAGTTCTGTCAGAGGCCTGTTGATGTCAGAAACATGAAGTGGTCTAATATTGATGGGCGTACTGGTGTGTCAAACTTTATCCAGCAGAAGACTAACAAGCAGATGTCGATTAAAGTCACTAATGCTGTACAAAAGCGTCTACATCTACACTCAAAGCGTAATTCGGATGACTATATATTCCATTACGAGGATACTGGGCGTCCATTTTCTGGTGACCGTTGTAATAAATTATTTAGGAAATTAGCTGATAGCTACGGTCTTCCTGAAGTACCTTTACACCGCAAATACTACAAGAATGGCAGTCAGAGATATTCAAGTATCTGGTTAGCTGATCTGAGGCGTACCGGAGCTACTCACGCAAGTAGGGCTGGATGTACGGACAGGGAGCTAATGGCTCTGACCGGACATCGTAATCCACAGATGCTTGTTGTGTACGCAGTCGAGGGTGAGATCGAAAGCACCAACGCTAACCTGAAGCGGGGTTTGCTTTGATGCGTACATATTCTGACAAATATAAGGTGTTTGCGGTTCTTGAGAACCGTGAGCATCCTACGCAAATTGACCGAATTGCTGGCATGACTAACACCCTGCCATATCCAATTATGCGGGGTATGGCTCTGGGCGAGGTCTGGTGGTCTACTCGCACTGATCTTGGCTATGAGAGGATCGTCTAATGATAAACAGAGAGGAATACAGTAGTACTTTGACTAAGCTAAAACGTGTCCAGAAAGAGAATGAGAAGCTGAGGGAAACCCTAGAGATCACCAAACGCGAAGCTGATTACTGGGAGAGGGCGGCTAAGAGGATCGACACTGAGTTGCACTCCTGCGAGGCTAACTTAAGGAATACTACTATTGCACTTAAACTATGGAAGGGGGTAGCAGAATGAACATCACTGCTAAACTGCTTAATTGGATGGGTAGTGATATGACTGTGGTCAACGCAGCCAGAGTGAGTTTTGACCAGAGTTCTGAGGAGTTGGGTCAATCTGGTGTAGTGGGCCAGCATATGACGCCTGTGCTGAAAGATGGAGACAAGAGGCTGATTAAGTATCTAGCCAAGCATAAGCACTTATCTCCATTCGGACATTGCTTTGCGTCTTTCTATGTAAGCTGTCCAATATTTGTTGCACGTCAACTTGTGAAACATTCGTACTTGAGGATTAATGAAGTCAGTAGGCGATACGTCAAATCGAGGCCAGAGTTCTACGAGCCTGAAGTCTGGCGGGGTCAAGCCAAAGACAAGAAGCAAGGTAGTTGGGGAAGAGTAGACCTATGGAATGACGTTGATCCTCGCAATCCCCCCTTCGCAACTTTTGAGACCTTCCAGCATTACCAGAAGCTGCAGGTAGAGCTTTATACCAGTATGCTTGAAGCTGGTGTGTGTGAGGAACAGGCTAGAATGGTACTTCCCGCAAATCTCATCACGCACTTTTACTGGTCCGGTAGCCTAGACGCCTTCGCTAAAATGGCTAATCTCAGGTGTGCGGGTGATAGCCAATATGAGACCAGACTAGTTGCACAAGATATATCAACCGAAATGGCTGAGTTATTTCCCTATAGCTGGGCTGCACTGAGGAGCATAACATGAACCGTACAATTCAAATCACTGGACTAAGAGGACGCGACTTTGATGCTAATGACATTGTGGAAACTAGCCACGATGTAGCAGCCGCTTTGCGTAATCCCGCCAAGGGCTGGCATACTGAGTGTGCAACAGGTTGCGCTGCAATTATTCGCATTGCTATAAACAAAAACCCTGATCTATACACAGACAAAGATGCTGGGCTTTCGCCTATTATTGATTGGGAAGCTGGCACCATTGACGCCCCACAAATCTCACTTAACCATAAAATCACATTCAGAAATATTGAGGGGATGACTGATGGCTGATAAATACATTGACGTAACCCCAAGCTGGTTACAGATGACAAACGTCATAGAAACTCTTCTCACAGATGGTGACTTTGAGGGTAAGCAAACCGCACGTACTGAATTAAGGAAGATGGCTCAAGTCGCTGACCAGTATGTGAGACTGCAGAAAATGTCTCAAGAGAAAGTGGCAGAGCAAAGTCGGGATGTGGGAGATTATGAATGAGGGTAAGACTAGTCTACTATAACGCGAAGACTCATAAACCCTTTGCATTTAAGACTGTTAGTAGCTCAGTGGCAGTGAAAGAGCTTAGTAATTTTAAGCCTCGCGGAGCCTATCTTAAAATCGAATCTTAAAAATTAAAATCTGAAATGGCAAAAATGGCAGACTGCCACTATGCTTTCTGCCATGCCATTTCTGTTAGCATACAAACGATATTATCGTTTATTATCAGATATATGGCTCCGGCGGTAGGGATCGAACCTACGACCAATTGATTAACAGATAGCGTTTGTTTTCAATAGGTTACACGATTATTAATGAAATGACTGTTATCATAAATTGGTTCTCTAAGTGCTTAATTAAGTGTTGACGGAAGTGCATAACGCCTGTATCCTTAAAGAGTTCTTTCTTGAGGCTGTATACTATAGGACTAGGCTAATGACCTATGCTGAACAACTACAGGTAATACAAAGTCTTCACCTAAGAGAAGGTGATAATGTCACCATCCAATGCCCCTTCTGTGGAACCGCCAAGAAACTTTCAGCATCTAAACAAGATGGTAAGCTCATGTGGAATTGTTACAGAGCTAGTTGCAATGGCAGGGGTATACACTCAGGAAGACGTGACCTGCAGACTGCTAAGGAGTACGTGGCTAATAAAACTAAGATATCAAAGCAAAGATATAAGCCCATCCCCAGCCTCACCACACGCCCTGAGAACCACCCACAAGCCCTAGACTACCTAGCATCAGTCAACAGCCTAGAAGCCTACGAGAGAGGCCTCATAGAGGTCAGGTATGCCCCTGCTGAGGACAGAGTGCTGTTCATTCAAGGGGATGGTGCAGTGGGCCGCTCATTAAGCAGTGGGACAAAATGGCTCACCTATGGCCTATTGCCAGAAGGTATAAGAGTAGGTAGTGGCTCTACAGCAGTGGTAGTTGAAGACACGCCATCTGCCTGTAGTATTAGTAGATTACCTAACACTGCTGGGATAGCAATGCTTGGCACAACACTTACTAACTCCATTAAAACCACTCTTAATAAGTTTAATAAAGTGTATTTTATCCTTGACAAGGACGCATCAATCAAGGCTATAAATACACGCAAGTTTGTTTGTTCACATATAAAAGTGAGGTTCACTCAAAAAGACCTTAAGTGTTTAGATGTCGAGCAGATCAAGGCAGTATTATCTGCGTAATAAATTGGATGGAGGTTAGTTAGTATGCAAGCAGGTAAGGCATCGCCGTTTTCAATAGCGAAGACACACGTAGTTTATTTGCGCTACGGTGAGTATATCGGCTCACAGGCAAATCAAGAAATGCAAGGTATGTTGGCGGTATCGGCTATTACTACGCCCTCTGTTGCAGCATGTGGCGCAACCACTGTTTGGGGTAACGGACCAACAGCACCGCCCAGTTCAGCCCCAATTTTGAAAAGACTTCGAAAGGATGCGTCCATGACGATTGGTGCCGTAGATAGAGTGTCAATGCACGTCGGGTCGCTGGCTGATAAATAATTACTTAGGAAAGAGAAATCCGCATGAAAGCCCGTGGAATTGCCGTTATCGATGTAGACATCGAAGGCTATAGAGAAGCTGCCGAGATAGAAGATAGGCTCAATGAAGTAATCAAGAACTTAGTGGATGGTGATAAGAGAGTAGTCCACTATGCCGTTGAGCTACGTGAACGTAGAGGGGATATCCCTCCCGACATCAAGAAGATGAAGTTTAGAGCGAACTAAAGTATAGCATTAACTATACTTAATATAAAAGCCTCGCAGCTTAAGCGGGGCTTTTTTTATGTCTAAGTGCATTATACATTGTTACTCTAAGTGCATAACAATGGAAGTTGTAAATGGATCAGTCTATAGTTAAATCTTGCTTCAGTAATGAGTTCTACACCTCAAATAAATCTAAACTGCGATCATCCATATTCGATGATACTTTAAAAGATGTCTATGAAACGATAGTGCAAATGCACGAAAAATTTGAAGCTGATATCAGCCCAATTGAATTATTTGGATTTTGGAAAGCTAAGAACCCAACCAGTACAGCAGCTAGAACTACTGAATTTGAGGACTTAATTGGCTCAATATATAATTCTCAGGCGGTTAATCCTGACATAGCCAGTGATGTTATAGAAAGCCTTTGGCGGCAGTCTATTGGGCTGGATATAGCTAACTATGGCATCAAAATGTCAGAGAACGATCCCACTGCTTGGGATGGGCTACAAGCTCTACTTACTCGCGTAGCTGATGGCTACATGCCTGATGATTTTGGTGAGCCTGTCACAGATGATATCTATGAGCTTCTCGCGTGTGTGAGTAATGACAACAGATTTAAGTTCAATATCGAAACTTTAAGTAGAGAAGTCTACGGAATTGGTCGGGGAGAGTTTGGCTGCATTGCTGCATATTCTAATGTAGGTAAGACAGCATTTGCGGTTAGCCTGTCAGCGGGACCAGCAGGTTTTTGCCAACAAGGGGCTAAGGTCGGATACCTCGCCAATGAGGAAATAGCTAAAAAGACAAAACTCCGCGCAGTTACTGCTTATACAGGACTAACAGAACAACAGTGTAGATTAGACCCCCCTGCGGCCTATGCAAGATATTCCGGTATAAGAGACCGTTTGATTTTCTTGGAAATTACAAATTGGGATATGGCTAAGTTAGATGCCTATCTTGGTTTTGAGCAATATGACCTAATATTTGTGGACATGGCAGACAAGATTGAACTGTCTACTAAATTCGCCAGCGGTCATGAGCGTCTTCGGGAATTATACTACCGACTAAGGGAACTCGCTAAGAAGCATAACTGTGCAATCATTGGACTATCACAAGCCTCTGCTGAGGCTGAAGGTAAGACCCGCCTCACGCCTACGATGCTTGAAGGTTCTAAAGTCGGGAAAATTGCAGAATGCGATATTCTTCTTGGCGTAGGGAAGATGAATAGCCCTGAAGAGCCTGATGATCCTACTCGCTGGATCACAGTGATGAAGAATAAGATCAGCGGCTGGCACGGTACAGTTATTTGTAATCTCGACATCCATACTTCGAGGTACGAAGTATGATAGACCATAACATTCACTCAATCCTAGCTGTGTTAGAAGGCTCTAACAAAGTCACTTGCCCAGAACTTCAGGGCGCACCCTTTGTGCAATCCAATAGAGGCAGTCTGATAGGCACATTAGCAAGGATGCTTATCCTAGATGGGTATAACCCAGACCGTATTCTAATAGTTCAGCGAGGACCAACAATCTGCTTTGAGCCTCTGTCGCTAAGGGCATGGTCGAAGATGTCTATCACAGAAGCTGACACAAGTATTCGCTCGGCCTTGTACAGGCAAGATCAACGGTGGGGTGATGATGACTAAAATCCTTATCGGAGACCTTGAGACCACCGTTAAGCGCATCGATGGCAGGATAGACAATAGCCCATATAACCCAACCAATCGCCTTGTCGCGGCTGGCTGGGGGTTCTTGGGATGGGATGGTCTGGAAGACTACCAGCATTCAATTTATTACCATAACGAGTGCATTACTCCTGACAGCGTAGATGCCTTTCAGTCTGCCTTAGATGAAGCTGATGTGGCGGTATTCCATAATGCCAAATTTGATGTCAGTTGGCTGCTAGAAATGGGCTTTCGTATCCCAGATAAAATTGTCTGCACAATGAATGCTGAATACTTGCTGGCTAAAGGGCAGCGTATGAAGCTGTCGCTCAAGGAGACTGCACTCAGACGTGAACTTACCAACATCAAGAAGAGTGATTTGGTTGATGAGATGTTCAGACAGGGTACAGGCTTTGAGTCTATGCCTCTGGATACAGTCACTGAATATTTAGAAGCTGACATCAGAACCACTGCTGAACTCTACTTACGTCAGCAGGATGACTTTCAGGCTGAAGAGAATAAGTCATTACTCACGGCAGTAGACCAGATGAATGACATGCTGATGTTTCTGGTCGAGATTGAAAGAAATGGATGCCAGATTGATCTAGAAGTCTTAGCTAAGGTCGAAGATGACTTTGTTAAAGAAAAGGCTGAATTAACCTCGCGCCTGAATGAAATCGTCCAAGACGTGATGGGAGACACGCCCATAAATCTAAATTCTGGGGTGGATATGACTAAGGTCATCTACTCCCGCGAAGTTAAGGATCGTCTCGCGCACATACAGACATGGAATATTGGGACTAATGAATCTGGTAAGTCACTTAGACCCCCGCGCATGTCTTCTGGGCAGTTTATTGATGCAGTCAGGGCCACCACTCAAATTGTCAAAAAGACGATGGCGGTGCAATGCAAGGACTGTGGCGGTGTAGGATCAATTCAGAAATACAAGAAAATCACCAGACAGAAGAATGGTAAGAAGTATTACCTGACAGGTGATCCATACAAAACTCGCAGTAAATGCCCAAACTGCGAGGGTATTGGTGCTGTTTATGTCAGTACTGGGGTTACAGCGGGGCTGAAGATGTCTCCAACCAGCCCAGTGGATGCAAGTATCAACGGATTTAAGTCCGATAAAGAGACAATTAAAGCCTTAATTCAACAAGCAGAGCGTAAAAAAGACTCACTCGCTGTTGAGTTTTTAATTAAATTATCCCGCCTATCAGCCATATCTACTTACTTAGATAGCTTTGTCGCGGGTTTAAAACGAGGAACTCGCGCAGATGGAATACTTCATGCAAATTTCAACCAATGTATCGCTGCTACTGGTCGCCTGTCTTCTAGTAATCCTAATGCTCAGAACTGGCCCAAGAGAGGCTTCCCTGTACGGGCTTCTATTGTCTCTAGGTTTGATGGCGGTCTGTTATTAGAGGCTGATTACTCCTCTCTTGAGATGGTTGTCGCATGTGAATTGGCGAGAGACGGACAAGGCATAGCCGACATCCTTGAAGGTAAGGATATTCACAGACAGACTGCCAGTATTGTTAATCAAAAACCTCCCAAAGAAGTAACTAAAGTAGAGAGACAGGGCGCAAAAGCATATACATTTTTACCCCTTTTTGGTGGTACAGGGAATGGAGAGCTGCCCCACATCAAAGCATATTTTGACCGTTTTTATACTCTATATGAGGGCATAAAGGTTTGGCATGACAGCCTCATGCGCGGTACACTTAAGAATGGGATCGTGCAGACGCCTTCGGGCCGACAGTATTACTGGCCTAATGTAGTCAGGACACGGGGTGGTAGGGTCAGCTTTGCCACACAAATATTGAATTATCCAGTTCAGGGCTTCGCTGCTGACATAGTACAGATCGCATGTATTCGCGCATTAAGACTATTTAGGCAGCAAAATCTACGCTCTAAAATCATCCTCACTGTCCACGACAGTTTGGTCTCAGATACCCACCCTGATGAAATAGATCAAGTAAAAGCAATCCTGACCACGGCTATGACTGAGGTCGGAGAGGAGCTTGAATCTCGTTTTAATTACAAGGCAGTAGTACCTCTTAAAATTGAGATTTCCAGAGGTAAAAATTGGCTTGATCAAGAGGAATATACTTGATCAAAGTGCATAACTATCGTATAATGAGTGACATTGTAAGGGAAACAGTAATGACTGAACTAGTTCTACAAGAAAATGGTTTATCGATTGATGAACTGAATGCCCAATTAGGCGTAGGCTCTAAGTCTACTAATACCACAGCCAAGTTAAAGATCGTACATAACCCTCTAGATGAGAGCGGCAATCAACTGACTTTAGGGGCATTCTACACCACCACAGACGGGGAGAAAGTCTACGCCACTGAAGGTGTGCGGTTGAGAGTACTAAGCTCCAAGATACAGTACCAGCATTGGGGTGATGATGGTCTCATAAACAAGTCCATTCTGGTCGATAACCAGAGGGATGAGGCCCGTGACCAGCTAGGTGGTTATATGTGTGGGATGCCTACATTTGAACAAAGCCAAGCTATGACCCCAGATAAAAGGGCCGAGTTTGTAGGTCGTGATAGGTTTAGGATCATTCGTGGATTGGTGTCCTATACAGGTAAGACAGCAACCGGAGAAGAAAAGACTATCACCAATCTCCCTGTATTACTGTCTTTAAAGCGCAAGAATTATGGGCCATTCTTTTGGGATGTAATTAAAAAAATACCAAGAAGTTCTGCGACATACGACTATGAATGTGTGCTGTCGGCTGAGAGGCATACCACCCCAAAAGGCGCAAGCTACTATGTAATGCGATTTGCCCCAGACCTTTCTAAGAAAATTCCAATCGATCAGGTGACCTATGACAGCTTGCAGCATGTCGCTGGTTTGATTGTTGAAGAGAATGCTAAGATTGAAAAGGCATTTAAATACGCTCTTATGCAGCAAGATGACGAGGATGAAGCTGCACGAATTATGGATGCAGTAGACACTTTATCTGGCGATTATTGATCCTCTGACATGGGTATCATTAAGGATATGAGTAACGAGATGTACCACTCGACCAGTGGTATATCTTCTAGCGCAGTTAAAACTGTTTACAAGAAATCTCTCGCGCATTGGAAAGGCGAGAAGCGTACTCAAACCTCTGCTTTCACAATAGGCTCTGCCACACATGCCGCATTACTAGAACCAGAGAGAGACCTTCTGGTTAAGGGCGGTAAGACAAAGAATACTAAGGCGTGGCTGGGCCTGAAGGCTGACCTAAAACCAGATCAGGTTCTTTTAACTGAAGTAGAATATCATGTGGTTAATCGCATGGCTACGTCAGTGCTTAGTAATAAGATATGTAGGAATATCCTGAAAGATAAAGACCGACAGAATGAAGTCAGTATCTTTGCTGAAGACCCTAACACTGGGTTGGTCATCAAATGTCGTCCTGACTGCATGATTGAGCATGAAGGGTCAATTTATGACGTTAAAACTACCCAAGATGCCAGCCCAAGGGGGTTTGCGCGAGAGTGTCAAACTTATGCCTATGACTTACAGGCCGCTCACTACATCTGGACATGCCAGCAAGCGGGTCTTTCTCACATAAAGAACTTCTCTTTTATGTGCGTTGAGAAGTCGGCTCCTTACGCCAGCCATGTCCACCATGTCTCAGAAGAGTTACTTGAATCAGCTACTGAACGAATGCACCGGACATTAGCTGTAATTGCCGAAGCCGAAGTTAAAGATGATTACGGTACTGGTTGGGGTGATTATACGATCTTAGAGAAACCTAAGTGGCTATAACCACCTCATCGGCTAAGGCAAAGGGTCGGCGTCTTCAGCAATATGTTCGGGATAAAATCTTAGGATTATTTCCAAAACTTGAGCCAGATGATGTCCGATCCACGAGTATGGGTGCTGGCGGCGAGGATGTTCAACTCAGTCCCGCTGCCAGACGCCTATTCCCATATTCAGTGGAGTGTAAATCTTACAAGCACTTCGCGGTTTATAAGGTGATGGATCAAGCTGCTGAGAATTGCCCCAAGGGGGCTTCTCCAATCTGCATCATTAAAGGGGATCGAAAGAAGCCTCTCGCAGTAATGGATGCAGCCCTGTTTTTCAAATTAGCCAGTAAAAGGTGAATAATGCCAATTCCAAAAAACCAAATACAGTTTACCTTAAATGTGGATCAAACTTCAGACACGCTCAATTTAAAAGTAGAGCATAATCTTTCAGCTACCATGCGTGAAGATCAGCATGAGTTTTACTTCGACCTTATCAATGGGTTGATCAGTAAAATTAACACTGGCGCAGATGAACTGGCATTTCAGGGAAGTTTACTCAGAGAGATTTCAAATCTTAGAAGTATTATTGATGATTTGGATGAGGATGATGACGAGGGCATCACCTTTGAGCCTGATGAGATGCTACTCAAAGCTCTCAAAGACCGCAATGTTATTAGCATCAAGAAGAAGATGCATTGATGGCAAAGTGGTCAGATAACGATTGGCATCAGGGGTCAATAGACGGGCCTACAGACCGTAAGAAGGTAGCCTCTGACGGAGCCTCTACGTCTTATTATAAAATCCCCTGCCATGCAGATGAGCTAAGGCATTTGATCTCATATAAATCCATGTCCAAGTCCCGTGGAGACATCTTCAAGGCCTGTTACAGGCTGGGGGAAAAGGCGGGGGTAGACATTGGCTATGACCTTCAGAAAATGAAGTTTTTTATTGATGATTTAATCGAAATGCATCGTAGAGGAGAGCATCTATGATCACTCAACAAGACATCGATGATTGTGCGGAAGATCGATTTAAAGAAATAATCGAAACTTTTAAGCAGGTAAAAGACCTGCCTGATGATCCTGTAGACGCATATTTGGATGATACACCACTGCAGATGGTACGAGAATTTGCCACTTCTATGGATCATCCTTTGGACGAGAATTGGTACTTCAACATTAAGCTAGAAGATATGCGATTTAGCTTAATACGCGAAGAGTTTGGCGAAGTATCCGACGAGAGTGACGCAGGTAATCACCCAGCGGGGATGCTTAAGGAGTTAGCTGATCTCATCTACGTGACGTATGGATATGCAGCTACTTACGGATGGGATTTGGACGAGGCTGTCCGACGAGTTCACGTCAGTAATATGTCCAAGCTAGGTGTTGATGGCAAACCCCTAAAACGCCCAGACGGTAAAGTTTTAAAAGGCCCAAATTATCAAAAACCCGACCTATCAGATTTAGTATGAGAGTAGCATTATGAAGAACGAGTACGGGCCTACACTGCCCATTTCCGAAGAAATTCACGCAATGAAATACCGCTCCGAAGGTGAGAGCTTTCGTGATGCTATGACTAGAGTAGCAGCGGCACTGCAAGACGATGAAAGTCACTTCAATAACTTTAGGACTATACTGTATAACCAGCGGTTCCTGCCAGCAGGTCGAGTACAGAGTGCTATGGGCGCACCTCGCAAGGTTACGCCATACAATTGCTTCGTATCCACCACCATTGAAGATAGCATGGAAGGCATTATGGGCGCAGCCAAGGACGCTGCCAAGACCATGCAACTGGGTGGTGGTATTGGATATGACTTCTCCACCTTGAGACCCCACGGAGCTTTAATACGCAGCTTGGAGAGCCGCTCTAGTGGCCCTCTTAGCTTCATGGGTATATTCGACAGCATCTGTAAGACTATCGCCTCTGCAGGTCACCGGAGAGGCGCACAAATGGGCGTTTTGAGGGTCGATCATCCCGATATCGAAAAGTTCATCAGAGCTAAAAACAACTCCACAGACCTTACCCAGTTTAACATCAGTGTGGGTGTGACCGACGAGTTTATGGATGCCGTTAAAAATAACCTAGACTTCGATCTGACTTTCGAGGGCAGAGTTTATAAGACTGTTTCTGCTGTCGCCTTATGGGATGACATCCTTCGCAGTACATGGGATTGGGCAGAACCGGGCATTCTGTTTATTGACAGGATTAACAAGAAAAATAACCTGCATTATTGTGAGACTATTGCCGCAACTAATCCTTGCGGAGAACAGCCACTACCCCCGTATGGGGCGTGTCTACTTGGGTCATTCAATCTAACCAAATACATCAGCATGATGCCTGACGGCACTTATGCTTTTAACATGAATATGCTTAAGAATGACATCCCCCACGTAGTCAGGGCTATGGATAATGTCTGCGACAGGGCAACCTTCCCTCTACCAGAACAAGAGCAAGAGGCTCAGAATAAACGGCGTATGGGGCTAGGGGTAACTGGCGTGGCTAATTGCCTAGAAGCTATGGGCCATGAATACGGATCAGATGACTTCATCCAGTGGATGGAGAAGATCATGACGGTAATTCGGGACGGCTGCTATATGACATCAGTAGCCCTAGCCGTAGAGAAGGGGGCATTCCCTCTTTATAACCCTAGCTATCTGGATTCCGACTTTGCAAAGACTTTACCTGCAAGTATTAGGTCGTTGATTTCCGCTCATGGTATCCGCAATAGCCACCTACTGTCAGTCGCTCCCACAGGAACAATCAGCTTAAGTGCTGATAACGTAAGTAGTGGGATCGAACCTGTATTCTCGCACAGCTATGACCGCACGATCCAAACCTTCGACGGGCCTCGGATAGAGACAGTCGAGGATTACGGATATAGGGAATTTGGGGTGAAGGGTAAAACCGCTGATGAATTAAGCGTGTTTGATCACGTCAAGGTTCTAAATTCAGCATCTAAATTCGTAGACAGTGCCTGTTCTAAGACTTGCAATACCGGAGATGACGTTAGCTGGGAAGACTTCAAGCGGGTCTACATGCAAGCCTACGAGGGCGGTGCCTCTGGATGTACCACCTTTAGAGCATCCGGTAAGAGATACGGAATTTTAAATGCATCTGCCTCAGAAGATGTCGTTGAACAACCTCCCGTGGAAGAAAACCAAGATTTTGTTGAGGAAGGTGGAGCCTGTTACTTCGATCCAGCAACAGGTCTCCGCAAGTGTGAGTAATGACGTACAAATCATAAAATTACTTTATGGCGTACAAATCATAGGAGTATGTACATGTGGATATATGTAGTCGTTTTAATGCAGCTAGGGACGTATAAAGTTCATGCTCCTAATGTAGTTTTTATAGATCAGCAATCTTGTGAAGAATATCAAGAATTTGATAGATATAGGCTGCTAAGTACTGCCCCAAGTTCAGAACACAAGATGTGGTCTATGTGTACACAAATTCCACGAGAAGCCTAAAATAAGGTAACTTAAAGGAATGTGCTACTTGACCTTTAGTATGTAGTAGCATATCTCACTA
>Ga0208134_1001101_pt1 | contig 16358 bp, 23 predicted proteins | sample VirMetDEL_Mar_31_FD_184515 | JGI IMG/M metagenome (GOLD analysis project Ga0208134, IMG submission 184515) | Aqueous microbial communities from the Delaware River and Bay under freshwater to marine salinity gradient to study organic matter... | ecosystem: Environmental > Aquatic > Marine >... | reverse complement strand
AAGTCACAGAAGAGCCTATTGTGACACTACCTACTGATCCTACACCTCTAACACTTGTAACAGAAACTTCTGCTTTTGCATCTACAACTACACTACCTAATGCACTTGTACCTACAACGCCAGTGGCTGCTACAGCTTCGGGGTCTCCCCATGTAGCAGATCCCCAAGTCCCACGTCCCCAACCAGTAACATCTGACACTACGCTATCCTAATAATCGCATTGCTAGCGTCCGCTGCTGGGAAGGTAATGGTAAAATCACCAGCGGTTGCTGTCTTGTCTGCTCCAAAGTCCAACACGCATACAGCTTTGTCAGAGTTTGTATCGTTATATATCAACGCCCCTCTTGCGGTAATTGTTACCGTAGAGAATGTAAGATTACTAAAACTCGTAAGCCCTGTAGTACCAGAAGAGCTAGGGTTTATATTAGTAAGCGCGGCTCCAGTAGCACTATAGTTAGTACCACTTATTTCACCGGAACTTGTATACGCCGTTGTAGCTGCACCAAGAGATGCCGAGTTAGTATACAAAGCTAACTTGAAGCTGTTCCCGCCGCTTGCTAGAAAGTTATGAGTACCCTCAAGTAGTTCTTTTTTAAACGAGGTACACATCGCTTGTGATATAGCCATTACAGTCTCCTAATAATCTCAGCCATGTCTTTCTGTTGGTTCTGGTTAAGCAATCCTACAAGCGTGGTTCTGTCGCTCTTGATTGCCTCCTCCATATAATACTTTACTGTGTTAAATACTTGTAGTTTAAACGCTTCTGCCTGTTCCTTTATAATAGGGTGGCATTCTCCGCCTACAGATACTATTCGCTGTGTAGCCATATCAGCCCAAAACTCAGGGTCATGCCCTTTGTTATCGGTAGTAGTTACTCCTACAGAGCCTACACTTGTTACAGCTAAATCAAACATTTTAACCTACTTTCCTACGAACTTGTCCAGAGCGATAAGTATCTCCCCGTAACTTGCCGTCTCCTAAGTTCTTTAAGAGTAATAATGAATCTGCGAACATCTTATCGTACATAGTTACTAGGTCTTGCTCGCCCTTTAAGAACCGTATAGCCTGTACTAAGGCTCCGTTAAGCAATGCGGAGTCAAACTCATTACCTAACCACGTAGTATTTGCCGTAACAATAGACTCAGGGTAATACCCATAGTGTAATTCTACGTCATATATAACATCGGGAGTTGGCCCTAAAAGAAAACTAGTCTGGCTAAAATAAGCATAATGTTTTGGTAGACTCCCCGTTGCAGTAACAGGGTACGCCTCACGCATAAAGTTTACGTCTTTGTTTAACAGATATGTGTATGACCCACTAGAGTCTATAACCGCCAGACTATACGCATATAGAAAATCAGTAATAGGTACTGTTAAATACTGGTTGTCAGCTTGTGTACGCCCAGTTACATTTTTACGTAGCGCAGGTATCTGTACAGTGTTAAAAATCTGTTGCTCGGCTTGTTCGGTAAACAATGCAAGTTGCGCGTCAGTAAACGAGTTCTCGCATATGTCTGCAATATTCGTTTTTAACTCTGTATAGGTCATAGCCATAATTTATGCCATTGGGCCGCGAGCGTATAGCCCTTTTGTAGCCGCACCAGTACCGCGAACTTTAATTTTACGAGACGTGTCTTTCTTAACTTCGCCGCCGTTTTTATACCCAGTTATCTTCTTTCTAGGTTTCATCTGCATGTCATTACTCCTGTCATACGGTTATTGTAACTGTGCCTACACTGCCTGTGGCTAACAAGGTATTGGGAGTAAGATCAAACGGATCTACCCCTCCACCTACTGGATACCATCCCCACTGTATACCTCTACTACTGTTAGGGCCAGACTCTCCTGTGCTTCTATCAGGACGAGGATTGCGTATAGCTTGTGGGTCATCTACAGGAAACTCACCTAATTTTAACTGCGGATGGTCAGAATTCCAACACTCGATACACGCCTTTAAGTTAGTATTTCGCCCCTTCTCTATTAAGTCACGTAAAGTTCGTAACTTATACTGAAACCCACATATGTCACAGTCAGCTATAGCGCGTTTGTTAGATGCGAACCTAGCGCCCATTATACATACCCAATACGTGGTACAAAACGAGCCGAAGTCTTCTCCCTATCTTCACCAGCAGCTAATGCAAACTGTTCTTCGTATGCTTCTTTTAGCATACCAATTCTGGGCGCAAGGTCTGGGTCTTTCATAGATATGTAATAGGCCAACCCTGCGACTAAACAAGGTAAAAACCTAAAGTTCATATCCGCTGTTTCAACACCACTACCTGCATCTTGTACACGCCGCATACGGTAATACTTAAATACATAGTCGTTGCTATCAGGTACAGGCCATACGTTTATTGTAGGATGATCACGTAACCGTTCAATCCACACCTGTATGGGTCTGCCTTGTGTTAGCTTATTAGGTATAGAGGCGTAAGTACTTACACTGATGCGGCTTATGTTGAGGTCAGACTGTGTTGCTGTAACGCCACTGTTGGTACGTATTACCTGCTCAAGTAAATCTATAGTATCTGCGGGTAAGTTATACTCAGATGTACCCTCAACAAGATTTACAATACCTTCATCTATAGTCCAGAGGTTAATACCACGATTCTGCCACTCTATGGTCATTAGGTTCATAGAACGACGAGCAGTACGTAAGTCATACCCAGAACGCATTTCTCGACCTGCACGTTCCCACGCTTCTTCAGCGATCTCCGTGAAGTCCATATTAAACGCAGTAGTACCTGACGTAGTCATTATTACCTCTTACACATAAAGTGTTTTCTTACGTCTACTTTCCATGACCTGCCCACACCCAGTAGCAATAGAACGCTTGCCTCTAGCAAGGCCACCTGTTCGTAATTTCACAGTAGCTGGCTTTGTGTTCTTAACTACCGTCTTACCCTTTGAACCTGCGCGTTTCTTCTTCTTAGCTGTAGCTGCTCTCTGGCTTTTACTAAGCGATTGCGCCTTGCTCCTAGGCAAACACCTGTCAGGGTTCTTCTTGTCTTTAGACGTTCCACACTTGCCCTTAATCTTACCGTCTGTACCGATACGAACCCAGTCTTGGTTTACCCACTTTTTAAGGTCACCCATTACTTCTTACCTTTTGATCCCTTCGCATAGTTCGGATCTTTGCAATACTTGGATGCCGCCATGTTCGCGTATGCAGAAGGATATGTATCAAAGGTGCGTTTCGCCCACGCTTTACCTTTAGGACATATCTTCCCACCAGACTTATAATACCTGCGCATTATCGCATTTTAACAGGACGTACACCCTTACGGGCAATACCTGCACCACGTACTTTAGCTTTACTAGTTCTTTTCTTAGCACCGCCTTTGGTGTTACCTTTGGTAGCCATACCACCGCCCTTCATACCACCTTTGGTAGTCATCATGCCACCACCGGCTTTTAGGTTTACACCACGCCCCATCAACACATCTTTTTGAGTTATCTTGCCATCACCACTTAGGTCTTTCATGCCGCCTTTGGCGTAACCCTTAGTGGTCATACCACCACCTTTCATACCACCTTTAGTACTCATCTTAGTATTCATAGCACCGCCACCTTTCATTTTAGGCATGTCCATACTCATCTCATTTTTACTAGGAGTTATAAACTTACCCGTCCGTTTTTTGTTTGTCTTTTCGTTCATATAATCCCGTAAAGACTGCCCCGGAGCTAAGTCTTCTTTACTGACCGCCGCCATTTTTTTACCATCTTTTTCATAATACAAAGATCCAGCTTTTTTAGCCGCCGCCATACTTTTGTACTGTTCAAAGCCGGAAGGGGTCTGATTTGATTTTGTTTTAGGAGGCGGAGTCGTTGGGGTTGCAGGTTTATCAGCTACAACTTTCTTACTAGCCGCTTTTACCTTATCAGCTTTTTTACCAAGAGCTTTAGCTTCTTGCTCGCCTTTACGTATATTGAACCCTTTACCTACAGGTTTAGCGTCTTGCGCTTTAAAATTAGGAGGAGTTTTTTTAGCTACCTTTTTAAAGGGTTTAGTATCTTTCTCCTTTGTTTGTTTTGTAAAAGGCTTGTCTTCTTTTTTCTTCATTTGTTTTTTAAACTTCGCCTTTCTTTTACCTTCTGCACGACGATTTTTGGATGCATCATCGGACTTAAACATATCAAAGATACCCATTATTCTTCTCCCGCATATAAATTGTCAAATGTAATACCTGCATCCATATAGCTACTGTCACACTCTGCACTGTGTGTCCACTGGCTAGGTCTAAAATCTGGTGGCCCTTCTCCACACTCCCAAAGAGCGGGGTTTGTAACTCGTACCCTATTGTTAGGTAGGGCTACTATATTACCTGTCCACGCTCCTGCATCAGTCAACTCTATAACGTGGCTCTGTTTATGTTGTGCAGGATCATCTGATATATGGCTATCAGTATAATCTACTGTAAACATGTACTTGCCTGTATGAAACTCCCCATCTATCTTACATATCCACGGACTAGAGCTAGCTCTGTCGTAGATGTGTACATGATGGTTACGAGAGCTACAATCCCAAGGTTGACATAGTCTTGAAGTCATAGCTTCAGGCCACTCTTCTAATATAGTATCCCCTACCAACGCAGTTATGGGCATACGCGCCCACATAGCGCCACCATGTACATTAGGCTCATTGTCATCGTCGTATGTCTCTGCCCCAGTAAACACTACTTGGAAACTAAGAGACCTATCAGGAAGTGAAGTAACGGCTATAGCTAACGCATGAATATATTCACCATGATACTTTTGGTGGTTATGCGTGTACTCTCTCCTAACCCAACATTTAAAGTGTGGGATATTTGATTGTAGATAAGCCATTTAACAATTCCATTTACGCAAACTTTTATTTATACGGCTGTTAGGATCATTAGCCGTCTTAGCACTCGTATTACGTTTCTTCATACCCTTCATACGCGCACAGAAAGACTTACGGCGTTTAGCGGCCTTGGAACCTTTTTTCAGTTTGTTAGGTTTAGTAGTTACCGCAGTCTTTAGCTTACTGCCGGGGTTTGCCCGTTTATAACTATCTACACCTTTCTGATTAAGGCCACCAGATTCGCTCTTGCCCTCTTTACGAGTCCAAGCAGGGGATTTTTTTACTCCCCCGCCTTTGGCGTAATCCTTACGCATAGAAAACTGTCAAAGAAGACAGCGTAGTTTGCGTATACACTACATACCCTCCAGACTTAAATAACACACCGTCGTCAGGCACGTCAGGATATTCCGTAGAGTTTGCTGCCGCACAGGTATTAAACTGCATACGAATACCCCCAGTAGCGTTAGTCTCTCGAAAAGCAATAGTACCTGCTGTAGCAGTATTTACTGCGTACATACCTTTAAGGCGCATACGCCCTTGAAACATGGGTGCCGCAATAGATGTGCCTGATCCTGCACTAACATTACCCGCAGGATTACCAACTGCTGTTATAGACGCTAACGTAGCAAAATGTTGTGTACCTACAGCGGTATCATCGTTTGCACCTGTAATAGATTCGGTGACCGCCGCGCCTGTCTCATCTGTACCAACAACAGTAAAAGATTTACTACTGTCGTCACCAGCACTAAGAATAGTTACGTTCCTAGGCTGGTCAAAAGTAACAGCGCCTCCAGAAGCCAAAGCTCCACCTATTACAAGCGCAGCATTATTACCGACAGAAGCGGCTGTAGATATACCATTAGGGTCAGCGGCAGCGGCAGTTATAAATGTCGATTCAATATCAGAAGACATAAACTACTCCTATAAAATTAACTATTAAGCCGCAAATGCAAATACGCCAGTAACGCCTGTACCAATAGCACGTAGGTCAGTGGAGATATTCCAAATACCCTCAGTCGTACAGTAGAAATATATGCGTGACCCAGTACTCATACAATTAGTGGCAGCATTAGCCGGAGTAAACTTCAACGCAGTTTCGCCCGCAGTGGATGTATCGAACGTCAATGCATTAGTAGCCGTGCTTTCAATTACAGAGCCTGTGGCAAAAGCATCATCACCAGCACAGTCAAAGCGCAAGAAAGCTGTACCGCCAGCAGTGTCCTTGCTCTGAGCATGAATACATACTACACCTACAGTGGCAGCGGGGAGAGTAGTAATCTGTTGTGCTGCGCCAGTAAACGGGTTGACGTTAATTCCAGCGACATAAGTGATAGTAGCGCCAGTGGCTTTAGCAGTAACTGTTTGACCAGCTAAAGTAGGTTGGATATTAATACCCAAAACATTAGTGGTAAAGTTACCATTGCTATCTAGATCAAGAGTAGTAGTTTCTGTGCCAGTACCAGCCGCTGTTGCTACGATTTGAAAACCGTTTTCCGAACGGACGGGGCCATTAAAAGTGGTATTCGCCATTAGATTGTCCTCACATGCGAGTTAAGTAAATCTGTCTGCATGTCGTCAGTCGGGCCTGTCAGATTTACCGGAGTTTCCCGATATAATGACAATCTAGCTTATGTATTAAATTAAGTCAACAAAAAAGGGGCCGAAGCCCCTTAGATGTATTACATGACGGTGTTACGCGCCGGGGCTTCCGAAAATTCCCAAGGGATCGGATACACCAAACGAGTAACGCTCACGGGCTTTATAGCGAGAATTACCAGTGTCAAAGTCTGCATCCATAGATGTAGCCATTGGTGAACGGGTAAAGTGCTTCAAGCCGTTAGGTACGTCAGTCATCAAGAACCATGCATCGGTATCAGTCAGATAGTGGTTAATAGAGAACCCTTCTGGAATTGAACCGTTGTTCCTGATTGCGTTCAGGTCATTGTCAGCCGTGCCTACACGTCCCTCAGTCTCCAACAAACGAGTTGCAACGAATTGCAAGTTTGAAGGAATAATGAGCTTGCGAGGTTGTGCTGCAATCAACAAGCCACGCTCGTCAGTCCAGCCTCCGATCTGAATAATAGCGGCTTCCAAAGAAGTCTCATTCAAATCAGCAGGAGTAGCTGGTTCATTAGAGTTAGTGCCACCACTTACTAGTGGGTGGTTAGTAGCGCAAAGCTCTTTTCCATCACCGTAAGTTGTACCACTGGAAAAAGCATTGTTCAGAATAGACGCTGCTTTAACCTGCTTGGTGTAAGCCATAGCGCGAGCTAATGCTTTGGTATAACGAGCAGACAGTGAGTCATACAAGTTATCTTCAATCGCTTCTTCAGTGATTGAAAAGCCCATAGCAACGGTTTCATGCGTGTAACGTGCAGTGAAAGCCTCTTGCGCGTTGTCATACTCGATTGCTGCACCTTCACCTTTGACAGGGGCAGAACCAAAGCCTGACAGCTTAGTTTCCTCTTCAAAAGAACGATCAGAAGATTCAGTTTCAAAAATCTCCTTATGCTCTTCGCCATACTTCGCGTACTCTAAACCGAACAATGCGTTCAATCCGGGGAGTAACTCTTTTAGTAACTGCGCTCTTGAAATAGCCATGAGTCAACTCCTTAGTTAGACACAATGCCAGTACCATATGCATGGTACGGAAGGTTAATTTTAATCAACAGGTCGGTATATGCATCACCGATAGCTGACCCCGGCTTGGTCACAAATCCAACAATCTTAAACGCTTTAGTGGCAGTAGCAGTCGTAGAGTTGACCTGCATAGTAGAATTGCCAGTAGTAGTGTCTACAGAAGTTGTAGCATGTTGTGCCGCTGGAAAGTCAATATTGTGATTAAGATCCGTCTGCGTTACTGCTCCGTTAGCTTGCGCTTGGAACAAAACATTTGGATCAGTCACAACATAGGCTTTAGCGTTCAAAGCTCCAGAGGGGTAGTACTGTGAGAACGTAGGCTGGTTTTGGTCGTTAATATACTCACAACCAACAAACACGCCAATAGCACCAATGGTATTACCACCAAGATTATTAGTAGTAGCATCTGCGCCAGTTCCAGCAGCAATGTTGATAAAGCCATCGGTGTGTAGTTCTACAACAGAACCAAAACCAATGTTTTGCGCGACCCCAGCAGGGTCTAGCAAGTACGTATCAGATGCGCCCGCATAAGCGGTGCCATCCTGCCGTCTTACGGGCCGTAACCCATATCCTGCGCTTGTAGAAGACATAGTATGTATCCTTCATTAAAAGTTAAGTTAGGTTCCCCTACCAAAGGTAACCTTCGTTTTCCGCTCATTAAAGAGTGGCATACGTGGATCGTTATCTCGCATGAAGTTGTTGTCTACTGACTGCATCTGATTATCGGTCTGAGATTGATAGTACTCAGTCCTCTCTTCAGCTAGTTCTTCTGGAGCTTTGCATAGCATTAGCCCTCCAATTACTACATTGTCCTTGAACCGTTCTTGCTCGGTAGTGACCATAGTAATTTCGGGGTGATCCTCTGCTTTAACAGGCTCCCAACCTTCACGCAACTTTGAAGAGACATTAGTAGCATCAACATTGCCTTGCGTACTCACACGTATCCAACGAAATACGTAGCCCGGCTCTTCGTTAGGCGAAGGTAAAACCTCCGGCTTCGACCAAGCCTTCTTTCGGGCCGTTTTTTCACGGGTATCGAGTTCACGATCTGTACGGTCTAGTGCATTCTTAGCCATTAGTTACTCCTCATATTCAGTGCAGCTACATTCCTAGCGTATTCCTCAAGTGGGACTCCTAATCTCTTAGCAATAGCCACTTCAGATTTCTTTAGTGTCACCTTTTTGGATGACATACTTCTTGTAGCGGGCGCGACGACATTAGATCGTCGTTTGGGTTTTACTACTTCATCGAACTGTTCTGGGAACAATTCACGCATACGAGAATCTATTCTCTCGTAGTATTCATTACTAGAAGGATCTACTCCTTCTGACTCAACAAGTTTCTGGTGCAGTCCCATAGCATACCCAGTCATTTCAGGATTACTAGGGCCAAACCAAGGGTTAGCTTGCGCCCATTCTGAGGCTCTCTGGTCAACAGAGTGACTAGTTTCTGAGACGGTACTTGTAGGTTCTTGTTGTACAGCAGTTTCATTGTCTTGTAAAGTGGGGCTTTTAAAATTCTTTAGCTTATCCGCTTTTAAATTAGCCGCTGTTAGTTTTTCTTGTGCCTCAAGTAACTTATCCGCATCACCTGACTCATACGCATCTTTATAAGCGCGTTTGGCTACAAGCATCTCTCCAGCGGTGTTTTTCTTTGCTTGCTCAATTAACGCTGCTTGATTCTTATCTACAGTACCTTTTAGCTTGTTATTTTCATCAATAAGCGACTTAGCATACTTTTCTAGCTCTTGTCGTTCTCTTGTTGCTTGTTCTTTGGCTCGTCTCTCGTCATGGTAGCCTTTACTGAAATGTTTAATCCGGTTACGTACTTTTTCAGAGTAGTCTTCCAACTCCTCATCTGTAACTTCAGCCGGAGGCTCAGAAGGCTTACGGTTACGGTCAGACTTCGGTACATCGTCAACAACTTCAATTTCAAGGTCATTGTTGTCCTCCTCCTCCTCTTCCTTTCTTTTGGGTGGAGCTTCAGGTTTTTTACCTGATATGTCTACTTCTATAGCGCCAGTAGGCTCTATCTCAATATCGGTGTTTGTATCTTCCCCATCAGGAAACTCAAACTCAACTTTTTGGAACGGCATATATTACTCCTTTACACTCGTGATACGCCACGAGGATCGGCTACAACTGCTTCAATCGAGTCATCGTTCATTAAACGATACTCAACACCACCTACCTTAAACCTTGTACCTGTGTTCATACGGAACATCACGTAGTCACCCTGTTTACACCACGGGCCAGTAGGGAAACGCCCTTCGTCGGTATAGGCTTGCTCACCCATATCTAACACAAGACCGATAGTAGACATCACTGTGTCTAGATGTACTTCTCTACTAGATTTAAGAATCCCACTGTCACCATAGGTATCTTCTACCTGTGGCATAGCTACTAGTATTCTGTAGCCAACAGGGGTTGGTAGTTGAGCTTCTAACTCTTCTTCCGTTGTCTCTTCTTGCTTTGGAACTGCACTTAATTCAGTCATTGTCATCTTCCAAGTAGTTGCGCGAGAGGTCATTTACGTGGTTCATACAGGAAGTGAGACCTCGGAGCATTCCTGTTATCTCCTTGTATTGAGCGAAGTCTTTAGCTCCACCATTACCTAGGAAATTACTTGCTGAGGACATATCGTCCTCGATTTTTTCTCGTAGCACGTCAAAGACGGTTTTAGCCATAATCTATTCCTTTTTCTCCTTCATTAGTTTAGCTAGCTCTAGGTCTATCTTATTGTTGTTCTGCCGCCTACTCGCCGCTAGTTTTACAGCGTCTTTCTCTGTAGACATTCGTAACTCTTCCTTCTCCAGCTTTAGCTCTTCTGCCCCAAGCACTGCATCAGCTTGATCTTTACGTGACTTACGCTTGATCTCTGCCGCTCGAAGCTCTCCATCAAGCCTGTCTTTCTCAGCTTTGCGCTTGACTTCTTCTTGCTTGATCTGAATATCAGCTTGTTGCATTTGTACGATTGGATCTTGAGCCTTTTGTTCAGCTTGTTTCTGCGCTTGCTCCTGCTTGCCTTTCTGAGTAAGTTCAGTTGCAGCTTGGCTTACTAGTCGAGAAAGACTTACCTCTATATCTTCAGGTAATTGTGTATTAGGTGCAGGTAAGTCAGCACCAATACGTTCTTCTATCTTTTTACGATACATAAACGCTAGATGCTCAGATATGTGCGCCTGTAACGAAGCTAGCATCTGTTTTGCTTGAGGGTTTTGCTGCAACATACCCCCGATCATGGGGTCTTGTAAGAACGCTTGGTGGGCTGCTATGTGAGCCTCATGGTCTTGGTATATAAACGCTTTCACTGGCTTTAAGTTCAAGACATCCATGTTCTCACTTAATGGATCTGTAGGCTTTGCGTCGTCCTTTATGGGGACAAGTTTGTCAGCATTCTTAATACCTAACACTTCTATCATCTGACGATGTAATTGCGGCAGATCGTATATCTGCGGTGCTTGTTGCGCCATCTGTAACACTGCTTGGTACTGTACTACCCTTTGAGCCATCGTAGAGCTATTAGGGTCACTTACAGGTATAACGTCTACCGCCATGTAGTCGTCTTGACGTGCGGTGACTGCTCCCCGTGCAGGTTGATAGGCGTAATCTGTAGGAGCGTACTCGGACATGATAGCCTTGAGCATCTTAAACTCTTGCTTCATGGCATAGTGGACACGCGCTTGCACTGCTGCCATAGGCTTCAGCGTTCTTTCTAACAACGCTAGCGTAGTACCCACTGGGGCATTAGCTGACATGTCAGATATGTTCATATCACTAATAGCGCCTAACCTACGACCTTCGGTTGTAATCTGGTTAAGCAACGCTAGTAGGGTTTGACTTGGCTCCTTGTAAGGAAGCGGCATAATATTCTCACGAATACTGCCTGATGGTACATCTACATCCTTAAACTCCCCCGGCTCTATGGGCGTGTCATCGCCTTTGATCCGCAACCCGCGAGACTTTAGACCTCCGGGGAGGTTAGAGAGTGTACCAGCGTCCACCAATTGCCGTATAAGCGAGGTTCCTGCTTTAGCATACCCTCCTATGATATGTATCAGTCCAAGGCCGTAGAAGCCAAATCCGGGGACATATACGTAGTGTACAAAATGTTGACGCTTTAACATCAACATGTCGTCAGGGTTCCAATTACGACGTATTGCTAATACCTCTCCAGTCCCTCGGTCTAACGTGATGATATAAGGCTTGGCTATATCGTCGTCGTCTTCGTCAACCCCCTCAATAGTTATATCAGCGTGTATCTCGTACAACGAGTACCTATCGTCATCCGTTATAGAGTACCCACCATCTTCAGCCTTCTTTTCTTCAATATCACTGTGGTAAGGGGTTGGTTCTCCTAACTCAATATCTTTATAAAACCCACTGGCCTGTAACTTGCGTATCTCATTCTTAGTTTTCCGCATAACGTGCGTTACACGCTCTGCTGTTTCTATGTGAGACGCTCCATATGGCACGATAACGTCTTCTGCGGTTATGTATATGGCTACCTGTCTACCTATATTAGGGTCGAAGTAAACCTTCTTAAACGCCGATCCTGCGAGTCCTAGGCTATATAGCATCCGTTCATGTTCGGGACGGTACTCTACCATCACCTCTGTAAGCTCATAGTTCATATCAGCTTTAACACGTTCCGCCGCTTCTGTTTTCTCCCTAGTCTCTTCTCCTAGTACTTTAACCCGTACTGGGCCAGCCGCAGGGAAAGTTTCACTCATTGTCTCTGCTTGGAACCGTATCGCAGCTTCGGCTAGGACAGTAGAGTGAACTCCACAGGCTCCTTCCCAAGGCGTTGTACGCTCCTCATACTTAAACCCTAAGACATCTAACCCCTTAACATATGTGTCAGCCCACTCCTTACGGCTGTCCATATCAGAGTCTATTAACCCTATAAGATCATTTGATAGCGACTGCAATATACTATCGTCTAGATGTTCCGCTAGGTTGACATCAAACGGGAGCATATCAGTAGGAGCAGCATCAGGGATTAGAGTGATCTCTACGCTACCATCACTCAAGGTAACCATTTCAGGATCTACAATCTCTATCTCCAACGCTTGCTCAACTGGCTCGACCGGCTCATCCCCTTCTATTTCTACATCTATACCTTCGGGGGCAGCAAACATGCCTTTTTCAATTGCCATAATTTAGCCTCTTAATAATACCCACTGCTACGCCGTTTAAAGTATCGTTGTTCTTCTGGTTCATCAGTAGGTAGTCGTATGAACCCGCCCTGTCGGAATCGCATTAGAGCCATGACGGTGGAGTCCACCAAGTCATCGTTACTCATAAACGGAAACCCTGCTATTTCTTCTACTAATTCTTCAGCCCAACGTGTCTGGGGAACCCAGCACAGGCCAGACGCTACAATATCAGATACAGAATTCAAACGCGCTAGTTTATCACCTGACCCTCTATGTGGGGTATATTCTGATACTGGTAGTCCCATCCTACGCATTTCTTGGTAAAGGGCCACACCAGAACTCTTCTTCTCCACAATAAACGAGTCAGGCTCCCAATCCGAATACTCCTCCATAGCGAGTTCTTTTAGCTCTGGAAACTCTATCCGCTTCTTAATACTGTTTAAAAGTATTATATTATACGCATTCTCTTCCTCATTATAGAAGACCCCCCACGTAGTTAACGCGGTATAGTCGGCTCTATTGTGCTTTTCTGCCGCAGCATCGAGGGACATTATGATGTATTCGCAAGATGGAGGCTCCTCACTCATCCATAAGTTCCACCACTCACGCTTAACTAGGGCGGCTTCTTCTGCGGTAGGCTGCTGTTGGTACTGAGCATTCCACTGGAATGTGGGCATAGATGCCTTAGTACGCATCAACGCTTCTAAATCAAAGAACTCAGGCCACAGGGGTTTCTCGATCACCTCCTTAGTCTCTGGGTCTGCAAACTCTAGTATCGCGGGGAACTCTACTACTTGAAACTGATCAGACCTCTCGTTCTGAGCCATATCCTTAACAACACGGCCTGTCAGGTCATCCATATGCCACCTAGTCTGAATGATAGCTACACGACCCCCCGGCATCAGACGAGTACGCGCACCGAACGTATACCACTCGTATGCCTTCTCAAACACAGAGAAGTTACCGTTAATCACGTCCTGCTCAGAGTGTGGGTCATCTACCAGTAGTAAGTCTGCACCACGACCAGCTAGTGCGGAGCCTACACCACAGGCGTAATACTCTCCTCCTGCGCTAGTATTCCACCTACCTGCCGATTTAGAGTCAACAGCTAGCTTAGTAACCGGAAATATAGTCTTATATTCGGGGGTGGCGATCAAATTACGTACTTTACGACCAAAATCTACCGCTAAGTCGGTTGTGTGGGACACCATCATCACTTTCTTGTTCGGATTACGCCCCAAAAACCACGCTGGGTAGAAAATAGACACTAATTGTGACTTACCGTGGCGTGGTGGGATATTTACGCAAACACGATCCTTGTCTCCACGCTCAATCTCCATCAACATATCCGCCAAAATGCGATGATGCTTCCCAACAATGAAGTCAGGCATCATTGCCTTGCAAAAGTCTATCAGATCATCGTATGCTAGCTTGTTCTGCCGCCGTACTCCTAGCTCATCCACCATTCTCTCAATCTCAACGACCTCATCTGCCGAATACTCGTCAAGATTATCAAGTAATAGCTGAATTTCCTCTTCAGTAAAGTCTTCAGGCGGAGTTTTCATCGACTAACCCCAGTTCGGCATCAACATCTATCACTTCACCGTCTACTATTATTGCGTCCTCGGCCTCATACGCAGGATTTACTAGCTTTTCCAGCTTGCCCCGCAGTTTTGCACGGAGATCATCTGTAGATTGGTGGGTGACAGTGATCTCTGACTTCTCAGCAAACAAAGACACGTCTGAAATCTTACCTAATAACTCTAAGGCACGGATTCTAGTGCGTGGGTCAGGGTTCTCAGTCTCTAGTATCAGCTTGTTTGTCACTAGGTGACGGATATGTACGGCAGAAGTGGCTACTGACTGTCCAAACTCGGTCAATATATTGTTAGTAAGCACTAACGAGGCTGGGGTCATCTTAGCTGTTCGGGCGTTGTTTGTTTTCTTGGATGCTTTCTCTGGATCTTCTGCATAAGACATAGCTAACTGTGCGGCTATATCCTTATCTTCAGCGTTAGGGGTGAGGTCTGCGCCATGCTCCTCTAGCGCAATAGCACTAGCGAAGGCGACAGCGGCCCTTTTAGCCAAGTCCATGTGTTTAATATCTGTAGGTACAGGCACACCTAGCTCTGGTTCTAGCATAAAAGTCATTACTACATCGCAGGTTATTCACCGAAGACCTCTATATACCAGAAAAAAATTTTTTTAACAAGCCTTTGGGACTCCTATAGGGGGGTGTTTGCTATATAGGGAACGGCCTCAAGCCAACTCAGAAAAACACGATTTGTTTGTGGAGATTAGTAATATATAGAGAACGGGACTCCGATAGCTGTGATCGGGGTGGTGGGGGTAAACCCTCTTGATTCAGGATAAAAACGGCTTTTCTCTGTGTTTTATTGTCTTTTTGTGGGGATTTGTTGACATCATAGGTCGTTTTTGGTTTTATAGAGGTGTTCTAGCGACGGCGACCGAGACAAAGACAGCCGGCCTTGACCCCCAAACAGGGGAGCGATCAAGGGCAACGCTAGCGGATGGGTACAGGGTCGTACAATCTGCAACAATAGAACACACACTCATTCATTTAACCTTAAGGATTTTTCATTATGAAAATCAAATCAGACGTAGCACCTGTAGCATCCCCATTCGCCAAGATCATTGGCGGGTTGAACACTCTCTCGGTTGACATCAAGTATGGTGATGACTCGGCGGACTACACCGTAGACAATACGGCGCTGATGTCTAGTTACTCCGAGTCGATAAAGGCAAGTGGCCTACATGGCGCAATGCTCGACGGAGTGATCAAGGGGCTGAGAGAGATAGCGAGCGAGGCCGGTGTCACCAAGTTAACCGGCGCGTTTCTACTCTCGCCTGACAAGGGCCGGACGGATCGACCATCGACCTGTCCATCTGAACTTTGGGAGCCATTAAAGACTTGGTTCCAAGACGGTCAAGATGATGCCACGAAAGCGGCGCGGCTTGCGAAGTCGGAGGGCGACACGCTCACCGAGCTTCAGAAAGCTCTGCTGTTGAACGGCGATAAAAGTGTGGCTACTGTTATGAATAACCTTAGTGCGAGGATTGACAGCGCTAACAAAAAGGCTGATGCACCTAAGAATAACCTTCCAAAGCATTGGACGGCGGCGGCGATTCAGCGAAACACGAAGTTAATCGCGGCTCTGAAAAAAGAATCAGAGTCAAAAAACTTCACGGCTGACTCACCCGACAGAGATGTGGTCGAGATGATTCTCGCGAACAAGCGAATCATCGCCGAGATCGAGGCTAAGATCAAGCTCCTCCAAGACACGACCTACGAAGGTTAAACCCAACCCGCGCCAAGGATGGCGCACTTTAGTAGGAATCATCATGCACTATTCAGATCCTGATTATGACAAAGAACGAAAGTTACTTAAACGCCGAGGCAAGCGATTGTTAAAGGCTGGTAGTAACGTACCCCAACCAACACCAGCTAAGGTTCGCGTCCAACACCTACGCGATCTAAAAAAACTACTCAATATGGAGACCGACGAATGAACGCAACCGAACGGAATGAACGTGCCGCCAAGTACATCGCGCTTAAGCAATACCAACGCAGGATGGAACGGCGAGACTGGATCGAGGTAGGATTTATGTTTGCCTTCTCGGTCTTTATGGCTGTTGGATGGCTACTCACCTCGGCTTGACCGATACCCCTGTTCACCTTCGGGTGGATGGGGGATTTTTTTTTGGTTTGAAACC
>Ga0208134_1001098_pt1 | contig 16386 bp, 37 predicted proteins | sample VirMetDEL_Mar_31_FD_184515 | JGI IMG/M metagenome (GOLD analysis project Ga0208134, IMG submission 184515) | Aqueous microbial communities from the Delaware River and Bay under freshwater to marine salinity gradient to study organic matter... | ecosystem: Environmental > Aquatic > Marine >... | reverse complement strand
TTGCGTTATAAGGCAGAAAAAAGAGGTTAAATATGACTATTAGTTTATCAGAAAACACACCGCGTATATCTTATTCGGTTAATGAAGGCGCAAGTCAAACAGCATTTACTGTGCCGTTTGAGTTTTACGCTGAAGCTGATCTTAATTTTTATGTAGATGGTACTAAGAAAACAATAGCAACACACTATACAGTATCAGGCGGTGACGGAACAACAGGAACAATAAACACAACATCTGGTAATACAGTAACTGGGATAAGCGGTGGCAGTACAGTAGTTATAACAAGGTCAATAGCATTAGCTAGAACAACAGACTTTCCTGCATCTGGGCCATTTGCTATTAGCACATTAAACACAGAGCTAGATAAATTTATAGCAATTCAAGCTGATAATGATGATACCATTGATCGAGCTTTACACCTAGCAGATGATGATACAGCAGTTAGTATGGAGTTGCCGCTTGTAGCGTCAAGAAAAGGTACTGTTCTAGGCTTTAATGCAAGTACAGGTGCAGCAGAAGTTGGCCCAACTATAGCTAACGTTAATTCTCTCTCTGCAATTACAGCTAATATAAACACAACAGCAGGTATAGCAGCTAACGTTACAACAGTTGCTGGTATAGCGAGTAATGTAACAACAGTAGCTGGAGTTGCTAGTAATGTAACGGCTGTTGCAGGTGCAATATCTAATGTAAATGCTTTAGCAGCTAGTGCTGTTATTGCTGACATGGCTTTGCTTGGTACCTCTGATGTAGTCGCTGACATGGCATTGCTTGCTACATCAGATGTTATTGCTGATATGAATACACTAGCTACAAGTGATATAGTATCTGACTTAAACACACTAGCCACAACAGATATAGTTGCTGACATGGCTCTCTTAGCTACCTCAGACATAGTATCTGATTTAAATACGTTAGCTACTTCTGATATAGTTACTGACCTTAATGTTTTAGCTACTTCTGATATAGTTGCTGACATGGCGTTACTAGCTACTACTGATGTAGTCTCCGATTTAAACACGCTTGCTACAACTGATATAATTTCTGATATAAATGCGTTAGCTGTTACTGACATAGTTGCTGATATAAACCTACTAGCAACAAACGCAGTTATTGCTGACATGGCCGCACTAGCTGGTAGTGGTGCTAATCCTAACATAACTACTCTTACTGCATCTGGTGAGATAGCAGCGGCAAGTTTAGACATATCTGGCAACATTGATGTTGATGGTGTGACCAACCTAGACGTAGTAGATATAGATGGTGCAGTGGATTTTGCATCTACTACTGCTCACGCTGGTAACGCTACATTTGCTGATAATGCAAAAGTTATGTTAGGTGCTGGGTCTGATCTACAGATTTACCACGATGGATCTAATAATTGGATTAAAGGCAATAATGCTGGAGATAATACAATAGCTATTTCTCCTGGTGGTGGTGGAAGCGTTTTAATTACAAATTCTTCTGGTGATAATATTATTACTCAACAAGGTGATGTAGCTATGTTGCATCATAATGGTGCAACTAAACTAGCTACAGCTTCTGGCGGTATTACAGTTACAGGCGAAATAGCAGCAACATCCTTAGATATCTCAGGTGACATAGACGTAGACGGCACTACTAACTTAGACGTGGTAGACATTGATGGTGCGGTGAACATGGCAACGACTGCCCTCGTAACAGGCGTCTTGACTACAACAGCAGCTACTGTGTTTAATGGTGGGTTTGCTGCTAATGCAGAATCTACTGTTGCTAAAAATGACGGCACTTCTTCTATTATTGGTGCTCGTTATAGTAACACTTACAGAAAAGTTGGATTTAACGCAAACAATTCAACTGGAAACAGTTTTATTGCCTTTAACAGCAATAGTGTAGCCAGTAGTGCAAACCAAAAATACGACATAAGTAGTGAGGCTGCTAGGATTGATTTTGCAAGTGGTGTACATATAGATGTTGCTGCAAGTGGTACAGCAGGTGATGTTATAACTTATGTCGATGTTGCAGATTTTACAACGGCAGGCACTGTATTTAACGAAGACTCTCAAGACATAGACTTCCGTGTTGAATCAAATGGAAACGCTAATATGTTGTTTGTGGATGGTGGTAATAATGCTGTAGTTGTAGGGCAATCTGCGCCAGACACAGATATATCAGGTGCAACTCCTCAATTACAGGTTATAGGAACAGGCGTAGCGGCTAGTGCCAGTATTACTAGAAGAGAAAATAACCAATATGCCCCAACACTTTTCTTAACAAAAAGTAGAAACACTGCTGTTGGCTCTAATACAATAGTAAACAATGGAGATGCTCTAGGTGTAATAGCATTTATAGGAGATGACGGAACTAATTTAGATACATACGGTGCTACTATTACTGCTTCGGTAGATGCTACTCCGAGTGCAAATGATATGCCAACTCGTTTAAGTTTTTCTGTAACAGCCGATGGAGCATCTTCTCCAACAGAACAAATGAGAATTCATAGTGGGGGTCAGGTTTCAATTCCAAATGGTGTTGAGCTTGGCAGTGGTATAGATGGAACAAATGCCAATACTTTAAATGACTACGAAGAAGGTACGTTCACGCCTGGAATAACACATGGCTCTACAGTGGCTGCTGTGGATGTAGCCGCAGGTTCTTACACTAAGGTTGGGCGGCTAGTAACGGTTAATTGTAATTTAAGAGTCCAGACTGTTAATGGTACGGGAACTGTACTTATAACTGGGCTTCCGTTTACTGTAGGAGACACCCTTGCCTCAACGAGTATAGAGGCTAATGGCTCTGTTGGATATTACGCTAATATGGGAGCTGATGTTAATTCACTGTCCATAACTGCTACTAGTGGAACTACAACTTGCTCAATGCAGGGTAACTTTACTACTAGTGGATTAAATGCTAACTCTGTATCTCTGACTAATACTCAATTAAATGCTACTGCTGAGTTTAGATGTTCTATTTCTTATTTTGCATAACAAATTATCTGTAGTGGATTCTACAGACAGACAGTCCATAAAAGGAGATAAAATATGGCACTAACTAAAACAATAGAAGACGATAAACTTGAGGTCGTGGGTACTCATAAAGACCTACAAATCAGAACAGCCACTATTATAAAAGAAGATGGCACAGAGCTATCTCGCTCATTCCACAGGCGCGTACTACACTGTGTATCATCAGTAAAGAACGCTGATGACTCATGGACACATACGGATACAGATGTATCAGGTGAGTCAACAGAAATTAAAGGCATTACAAGTGCTGTTTGGACAGATGAAGTTAAGGCCGCAAAGAAAACTGCTAACGAAGCATCAAGCACTTAATGAAGAAAAGTTTTTTAATAATAAGCTGGATATTTGTAGCACTATTATTTTTAATGGTGTTAGTTCCTTTAGCATATGCTGAAGGATGTGACAGCACTACTAATGCTAACTGTATAGAAACTAATAGTAATACTACATCTACAGTAGATTCCAATCTTACTTCTACTACTACAGTTAAGTCACCGCCACCTTCAGCTATGTCACCTACAATTAATAATTCTAACTCAGACTTATGCACAGTAGGTATGTCAGGTGCAGTGCAAACACAGATACTAGGTATATCAATAGGTGCTACAACTAGAGATATGAACTGTGAAAGATTAAAGAATGCTAAGGTTCTTTATGATATGGGAATGAAAGTTGCAGCAGTTAGTGTGCTTTGTATGGACAAGCGTGTGTTTGAAAGCATGCTTAATGCAGGTACACCATGTCCTTTTGATGGGCTTGTAGGTCAACCAGCTAAAGACGCTTGGAAAAATAACCCACACTTAGTTCCTGATGCTAAGACAGGAGCAAAGGAGGAATGGGATGATGATACCAAGAACACCGCAACAGGTGCTGGTGCTGTTATTGGTCTTTTCTTGGCCCTCTTGTTTGTACTCTGATAATATATATGGAAGAACAAATAATGTAGCTAAGAATAAACACACTTGGAATATGACAGATGTGTTGCCACCCCAAGCAGGGTTAGAAATTCAAGGAATATTTCATAAGTATACAATAAACAAAAGTAATAGTGCAGATTCTACAGTTTCTATAATAAACAAGAACAGTACAGGATCTGGTAATATATATGAAAGACATGATAACTGGGATCAATTACCAAGCAATACTAAGATAGGATTTGATGTTGTTAATCCTTCTCTTGGCACTAAGTGGGGTAAGGGAAGTATCACAGCTAGTAATGGCGCAACATTAACTGATGTAATAGTAGCCTACAATTATAAGTTTGATCCATGTTACATTCCACTTTCTGATCCTAGCTGCCCTAACTTTAAAGATGCTTTGTATCAATATCTTTTAGACAATGATTTACTTAATAATGAACCTGCAATAGATGATCCTTATTATGATGAGTGGGTTCAGTATCAACTAGATCAAAAGACAGAAGAGCAAGAAGAAGAAGAAGCAAAAGAAAAACAAAAAGAAGAAGAGCAAGAAGAATTAAAAATGGAAAAGGCATTGTCTGTTGCTGGAGCAGCAGAACAAATAGCCAACCCAACACAACAGCTAGCTATGATGCAGCAAATGGCTGCGGCTGGTACACTAGATAGTTATTATAATGCAACTATAGAGGGCGGTAAGTATGAAGATACAATTATATTAATTGACAGCAGCATAAAAGATAACGACAAAGCATTAAGAAATTTAAAACAAGATAACTTACACAAGAAAATAGTTAGATCACAGTACAAAGATTAGGATATAGCATGAATAAATTAGTACCATTAATATTTTTATTATCAACAAGCTCTGCAATGGCAGTTGATTCTCCTATTACAGGTCAAGTGCAGCCCAAGTGTTCTGTATGGACAGAAACAAGTGGTGTTTACGGACATCCTTTACCGTATAAGCTAACTACAACACCAGCAGACGGTGGTGTAAAGGCTTCTATTAGAATAGATGTAGCACAGGCAGACTACTACAAAGCTAAGTTTACACATCCTAACAGCTTCTCATCAAGCCCAACACTGAATGACTCAGTTTCATGGACAGGTAGTACTAAAGTAGGACAAGTATCTGTAGCAGCTATGTCAGCATATGAAGCTGCAAAAATTACATACAACAACGTAACTGAGTTTAACTTAACATTAGCTGGTAGCACTTGGTTTACTGTAGAGTCTACCGCTCAGTATGGTAGCACTAAGTCTTTACCTGCTGGCAATTACACAGCATTAATAGTAGCGGAATGTATCGCCAAGTAATAATATCTTTATGTTTGTGTACATCTCTACATGCACATGAGATGACACCAGCTTATCCAAAGCTGAAGTCGTCTTATGTAGAGGGTGTATCGGTAACAAGTTTAAAAATATTTAATCGCAGAAGTGATGTGTTATGGTATGAGATAGGTGTCTTTACTGATAGCTGGAAGCCAGTACCGTTTGCATCTACTGCTAACATAATAGAGGTAGGATATAATAAGAAAAAAATATTTGATGTTTACATAAGATCAAGAGATATAGTTAAAGCTGTTTACATTTGCACTGAATCAAAAGTATTTAAAGGTAAAGAGCAGGTAACATTAATAGCATCACGCATATGTTCTAAGATAAAGAAATGAAAATATTTTTTATTATATTTATACTCAGTTATAATATGGCTTGGGCTGATTCTGTGTCTAATTCTTTGAATCTTTCTTTACCTAACGCAAGTCAAAACTTTCAAGCAGATAAGTTTAGAGCAGGAGAACTAGATTGTTCTAATGCTATAGGGTCAGCTACCAACTGGGAGTTTGGTGTGACAGGATTGATTCAATCTGACACAACTAGAACAGGTGACATAGGTGTATACAGTAGGATAACTATACCTCTTGGTGGCAGAGCTAAGTCAAGAATAGATTGTAATAGATTGTATGAACTAGAATTACAGAAGAAAGAACTAGAAGTATTAAAGTTACAGAAAGAAATTAATCAACTAAGAAGTTTATCATTTGAAAACTAGGAGTGTGATATGGCTGAAGTAGAAATAGCAGGAGCTAAGATAAAAGGTGGCAAGCTTATGTTACTTGTACCAATTGTTTCGGCGCTTGGCGGTGGGTTGTGGGGTGGCTTTGAGGTTTACAAAGATTACATGGACATGAAGAGCATCATACAAAATATAAATATTGGTGCAATTAAATCTCAAAACGCACTAATTCAAACAAAACTAGATAGTGCGTTGGAGTATAGCAAAGACATTAAGAATAATCTGCGTGATGATATACTAAAGCTAGAAGGTTACATAGATAAGATAGATAACAAGGTAGAAAAATCTTCTGATAGAATTAAAAACACACAAGCATCTATAGATTTAATGGTAGAAAATACACTAGCTGAGATGAACCAACTAAACAAAGACGTTAACTCTTCTCTTCGAGAAATAGAATCTTTGAATAGAGAAACAGAAAAAGATGTGCGTGATACAATGAGAGACACAGAAGAACGCATTGATTCTAACTCAAAGCAATTAGAAGATAGATTAAATGAAAGATTACAGGAAGCATTAGACAACCCATTAGTAGGAAATTGACATGACTTGTAAGTGTAATGATAAATGTATATGCAGAGACACATGTGCTTGTATAGACAAGTGTATTTGTAAGGAACGTAAGTGACACCTAAACAACAAGAAGCACTTGATGCTGTTGTTAAATACGGAAGCCAAGTTAAAGCGGCTAAAAGCCTAGGTATTAGTCGTTCTGCTTTAAGACATAGACTTAATTCAGCAAAGAAATATGAAGAAGCTGATGATGGTATTAAGTATGCCATGACTGAAACAGGTATGGCTAACATAAATGCTGTACACTCTGGTTGGATTAAGACTGATGATGTTAGTTTATATTTTAGAAATGAAATAGATAAGATTGATACCAATGATATAGCAGAATCAATACGAGATGTTATAAATGGAATCGTTCTGTGTGAGATTGTAAAGCCCCCTGAGCTGGTGGAAGATAACCTTCTTACCTTGTACCCTATTGCTGACGCACACATAGGCATGAGAGCAGATGCTAGCGAGGTTGGTGAGGATTATAATTCTGACATTGCAGTGCAAAGAATTAAAACTGGAATGGCTAAATGTGTTGCAAGTTCACCACAGTCTAAGTATGCATTGGTATTAGATGTTGGTGATTTAACTCACGCTGATGACAACAACGCACAAACTCCTAGAAGTAAACACCCACTCGATGTGTCTGAAAGATTTTTTTATTCTCTAAAGTGTGCAATAACTGCGCTGTCTGCTGCAATTGATTGTGCGTTGCAAAAACATGAGCAGGTAATATGCAGAGTATTGCGTGGTAATCACAATGAGACTTCTTATTTGGCTGTGATGTTTGCAATGGCAGAGCGTTACAAAAATAATATTAGAGTAACTGTTGAACAAACCGCTGCTGATTTCTTTGTGCATGAGTTTGGAAGTGTCATGATTGCCGCGCACCACGGAGACAAAGCAAAAGCAGATAGACTTGTAATGCATATGGCTGATGCTTGGCCTGAGATATGGGGTAGAACTAAACATAGATTTTATTTTACTGGACACCTCCACCACACAATGATGCGTGAAGTAGGTGGTGTACTTGTTGAGCAACTCAGGGCTGTAACAGGTAAAGATTCCTATGCTTCTAGCCATGCTTACAGCAGCAGGTCACAGATGCAAGGCATTACATATCATAAACAAGAGGGTGAAGTTAGTCGTGTAAAGGTTTGTTTATAATGTGGATTATGGCTATGGTGTATTGCGTTACGTTTGCTAATGGTGAGATGTGTCGTGCTTGGGTTCCACCTATTGCTGAATCAAGCAGAGAAAAATGTGAAGCTAACATTAAGACTGCTGTGTATTCTATGGCTAATGCTATTGAAAAAAAAGATGGTGATTTATTTTTTATAGATTGCCAGTGTATTAAGGTAAGAGAAGAATTTAAATATCAATAGAATTTTTTCTTATTCTTTCTAGCTCATCATTAAGTATAAGAACTAGGTTAACTAAGTCACCTACCTCTCGACCTAACTTAACCAAGAACTTGTCGCTTGTTATTACTCTGTCGTATGGAAAGCCATTGTTAGCTACGTTGGCTTTATCCATTCGTCTTAAAAATTTTTCTATTGTAAGGTCAGTCATTGTTTTATCTTATACCCTGAGTATGGATAGAAATCTCTTATAATTCTTTTAACTCTTTCAACTTTATTATCTCTAATTAATTTCTGAATAATATTTCTAGCGTGATCAGGTTTAGATAAGTTCATTTTCTCTGCTAATTGTAAAGCATTTATTACACCAGCATTTTTTATTATCTGATACGCTTGTGCTTTCTGATTGTTTAATTTGTCTGTTGCTTGATAAACTTTAAACTCTGGCAACCTACCTACTTGACCCATAGCAATAGCTGATTCTTTTAGTAGCTTACCATATAATATTTCTTGTTCGACTGATATTTTAAATTGTTGTTGTGTTGCTTTCATTATCTTTCTCCATTAGTTTTTCAAATTCTTCGCCACTTAGTATTACAAGTGTCTGTGGTTTGCCAGTTTTTCTTTTGTAGAATGCTATGTCTCTTCCTGTTAGCACTGTGAATGGGCTAGGGAAACTGGACTTATCCCTGTACTTTACTTCTCCCACCAGTTTTCTTCCGTTGATGTTGAGGTGGATGTCACCTGAGTATTCTCCTCCGAGTGCACCGCTGAGCGGTACTCTCTTGGCTTCGATGCCAATTTTTGTGAGCCATTTGACGAACCAGTTTTCGTGGTAAGTTCCTTTGAGTTTATTTTTGTTTGCCATGTATCCCTCTGATAGCAGTCTAAACATATAATGTAATGTCTTACTGGTTCTATGTTAGCTAGTATTGCTACAAATAAATCTGAATCAACATTACAAGCTTCACATATTGCTGACTCTTGCCTTAGTTTCTTTGAAGTTGATCGTGATCTCACAGCCAAGAGCGTCTAACCAACAAGTAAACAAGAACCCTGATGGCACTCGTTTGTGTTGTTCCCATTTATGTATAAGTGATGAAGCACACCCAATTCTATCTGCAAGTTCTTCTTGTGATATACCAAGTGTGCTTCGATGATCAACCATCTGCTCGATAAGTTTTTCATACGACCCTGTAACATAAGTCTCATCTTTATAATTCGGAAACCTTTTTATCTTTGATCTCACTTGCCAATGCTAGGTATCCTATAGCATCTACGATAGAGTCTTCTTTGTACCCACCGCTTGATATCCTAGCTAGTTTCATTTGTGCTAACATAATAGGTACTTGCCACGTTTGTACAGTATGATCAAGTACCTCTGACCAAGCTCTTGCAATCATTAGCATATTAATATGAGGATCTCCGTACTGATTGTTTCTATCTTGACTAATTAATTGGTTGGCTTCGTGTAATACTTTGTCTCTGCGTGTCATAAATATTGGCTCAGCTTTCATTGTTATCTTCCTCTTCTTTAAAATAAACTCTTTCTTCTTCGTCTATTAATTTTTCTTCTAATAAAATTAGTAAAGCTAGTAACTCATCTCCTCTGTTTCTAACTCCTGTTCTATTTTTTTCTACTGCGTCTAGCTGTATAATACTAGCTACTCGTTTAAGCCTGTCAATTACTTGTTGAGAAGAAGTCATTTATATTCCTCCAAAGTAAAGAAGTCTAAGAAACTTTCAGTGATAGTACGTTCTTTAGGTTTTGGTTTTTCTTTTGGTTCTAAAGTATAGAGTACATAATTTAATTCATTCTTAGTTAATCTTAGATACTTAGCTATATCTTTGTTAGGTATCTCACCACTAAATGCTAAGAAGTGTGCTTCTTTAACTAAACTATCTGGGTATTTTTTTTCCATTGTTTCCTCCGTTTGGTGTGTGGGTAATTAAGTAGCTACTTAAAAACCCACAGCTTGTGGTCTATTTAATCCGATTAATTAACACACGACAATTAGAATGGTATCTCATCGTCTAGTTGATTAACATTTGGTAGTGGTGCAACTCCTCGTTTCTCTTCAACACTAAGAGACAACCATTTCTTACCATCCTTTTCTTTAGTCCAACCTGATACACGCATATCTTTATTGGTAGCGTAATCATCTATGTTGCCACTGAAGTCTGGTCTGTTCTCGTTGTCACCTTTATCATTGGTAAACATAGCACCAACCTTTTGATACAGTTTCATTATCTTTTGACCAGCTTGTGTTGTATCACTCACAACAATAACATCTCTGTCATTACCTTCTAAGTTTATCTTACCTTGAAGTACCATCTTTGTTGTGTCTCTTGGTGAGAATACTGCACCTCTGTTTGTGTTATCATATTCAGCCATTGGTTGCTCTTTCTCTTTCTTCTCTCCATTCAATAAGAATACTCTCAGGCCAAGCAATACTGCGCTGACCAATCTTAATAGGTTTAGGAAAGGTGCCTTTATAAATAGCGGCATATATACTGGATCGAGATAAGCCAGTTAGTTCCATTACTTTTGGTAATCTGTGCATTGGTTCAAGTGTCATTTAATTTTCCTTTTGTTGTTGTGTTAAAAACATTTGTCTTAGTGCAGCTCGAATTATCATACCTTTAGATTCTCCAATTGAATCTGCGTGTATTTGTACTGCATCAAGCATTGCTTGCGGTAGAGATAGATTAATTGCTACCATTTTTTTATTATCTGATTGAGGTCTACCAACCTGTGTCATTACCTTTTCCTTTCTGATCTTGTGCATATTTGTTTCCATCCATCTCACCTAAGAATACATCTGCATTAAATCCTAAGTGTGATAGTGCTTTAGTTAGGCCATCAGTGATAGCCATCTTTGGTGCATCTTCTGCAAGTCTGCCCTTGCCAGCATCAAAAAATTTACGACAACCATTAAATGGGCCGAATATATTTTTCTCATCTGCGTGTGTCCATACTGATACACCTGACACCACAGCTACATCACCATTATTAAAGTGAATGTATTCTGTTGTTGAGTTCCAACCCCAACCTACACCTACTGCTCCAAACTGTTCGGTAATACTTCTTACCTGATACTGCGGATCAATAGCTGTAAACTTACGCGCCCCAAAACCTACTGGTTTAATATACTTAGGGTCAGTCTTGCTTACCTTATTCCATAACTCCATGTGTTTATTCATAGTCCTTCTCCTCTGTTTATGTCTGGCTCTTCATCTCTTTCAATGTATCCCCAGAACTCTTTGATCATATCTAATACTGTTGCGGTATAACTTTCATCGTATGGTATCTTAGTCCAATCCCATTTAAGATTGCCAAAGATAACAGAGAGATAACAATTATCTGCTTCTGCTAACCACATATACAATTGCATTTGTGCTTGATAATACTCTGATACTTTCTTCATATTATTAAAAGCATTAGTATGTTTAGCTTCAATAATATTACAACTAGTATCTAATGTGCTTAGTAAAACCTCACCATCAATCGTTCCTTTAATCTTAACACCATCTAAATCTTTTTTAAGTTCTAGTTGTTTGTTAGTAATTAAATGATCTTCTTCACGCTCAAACCAAGAGAGGTTTAAATCCTCTGTAAGTATGCCAATCTGTACTGGTAGTACATGATCTAAATTGTCTGGTTCAATGCGCCCTGTTTTAATCTTCCATAATTCTAGCCACTCTCCACGCATAATCTTAACTGCATCAGAGCCACCAATAAAACCTTTTCTATTCATAATATCCTCCATATTATATATTATTATTACATAGTATAAGCAGTTGCAAGGGTTGTCATACGTTAATTAATCGTCTTTATTGGCGTATATTTAGTTCCAAAACAAGGGGGGTTATGGAACCCTTTTAACTTGGTACTGTTGCATTACTTCTTGTGCTATTCTTCTACGCTCTTCGAGGTTAGGTATATCTTTCTTAATCTCTGGTTCTTTTGGTACTACCTTAACTCTTGGCCTAGTTTTAATTATCATCTGTCGAATGAGTCCTTCGTTTGGTGTAGTCCTTGGGCTGTCAATGATATACTGTGCTATTGCTTTTGTTATTTCTTCTTTATTGTATCCTTGCAACGCATCACACCATGAGTTCATGTATGCTTTGTAAACCTCTGGTTGCATATTAGTTACAAAGAATTTGTGTCTCATTACTGCAACTTGTACTGCTATCCAGTTCCGGTGTTCTTTTAATTCATCTTGTTCCATATTAAATCCACTTGTCTTGGTGTGTTTTGCTTGTATATTGCAGAGAGATGTAAGTTAACAATGCGTTTCTCCCTGTTCGTAGATTGTGACCCCTGCTTAGTTCCTCCATTCTAAGCAGGGCTTTCGCTTAATGTTCACGCTTTTGTATATTCAGCAACGCGTTTACCATTACCCACGTCAATCATTTCTTTTATAAAAACATAGCCACTTTTTCTTAGATCATGCATGCGTGATGCTAATCTTAAGCAACCATATAATTGCAACGCTTCAAATGCAGTGATCGAATTGCCTTCATCAAGATGTTTTCTTATTTGTTTTGTCTGTGAATCTGTCATTGTGTTATTTCCTCCACTGTTGCATCTGATCCCAGATGTTCAAGTATTCTTTCATCTGAGCCTACTGTTATTAGTGCTTCCCAACTGTTAATAGCTTCTACTTCTTCTTCGTATGTAAACGTTACTTTATATTTCTTCATTAAATCTGTCATTGTGTTCCCTTTCTAAATGTTCTGCTATTTTCTTGATTGCTTTTTTAAGTTCTAGTGTTGGTGCATCTATTATTATTATTTTCATTATACCCTCATACTACATTCATCAAAATCTGTGCCTAGTTCTTGTCTCCACTCCCAGTAGTCATCTATTGCCATCTCTTCTAAGCAAGCAACAGCGTGTACCATTGCTCTTTCATCGAACACATTAACAGCCTTTTTAGTTTCGTCTATTGCATGCGCTCCAAATGATATCATAGTAAACTCTGGGTCTTCTTCTACTTCTCTGTAATGGTAGTTCATACGTCCGTCATCATCCAATCGAAACATGGCTTCGTATGCTGTGTTATCTTTGTTAAAGTATGCAGAGAATGTCTTGTCTTGTGTGCGTACAGGATCAGGTGACCCTGTTAGCACTTGGTTTAGTTTCTCTAATCCTTCCATCATTAGTTCCTCCATGTTACTCATTGTACAATCCTTCTTTTTCTGCTTTTGCTTCCCAGTTTTTCAATGCTCTTTTCTTAAACTTGTCAGCGTCAAAGTTAGGGTTAGTTTTTCTCAGTGCATCAGCCATAGTTTCCACATCGTTAGCCCACCCCAGCAAAGGGGCGAACTCGTCCGCTATAAATTCGAAGTGTTGTCTTGTTAGTTTCATATGCAAATTCCCTCTTTCAATACATCTAATGCATGTGCATAAGCTTCTTTTTCAGTCTTTATTCCGAAGCAAGTAAAGCAATGATAATCTGTCCAATCTCCGTGTGTAAGTCCTTTTAAAGTTAATGCCCACGGCCTTGACTGTAGATTAAAGGTTGCGGATTCATTCCATGTAATCCTTATGTTACCTTCTCTGCTGTCTTCTATTTCCCAATGTTTCATTTGATTTCCTCCATTTGCTTTTTAAATTGTTCGTAAACTTTTAACTTGTTTCCCTTTAATCCAAATTGCTTTTTAACAATAGCATAACAGCTTTTACCTCTTGATAGTTTCATTCTATGCAAAGCCTCAAGCTTCAAACCTGCAAGCAATGTCTTATTCCTAAAGTTTAATATATTGTCTGTACCTGTTATAATCATTTGATAACCTCCATGTTGTACCACCTATTATGCATATATTAAAGGTGGTGGCAAGCATTAGTTTAGTTTCATAGAATCAACAAGTAAAATTCTATTTGTCCGAACTTAGAGAAAGGGTGTTGACAAGCCTTTTCTGAGCGTTCTATGAATGGGGGGGATTATAGGGGGGGACTTAGAGAGCAACAATAACTTAACTTAGATATACTTATAATAATTATTGTAGCTAAGATAAACAAAGCAACAAAGAGCAAAAAATGAATAGAAAACTAACACCGAAACAAGAAGCATTAGTCAACACCATCGTAGCAACAGGTTGCTCTATTACTCATGGCGCAAAGGTTGCAGGATACGCCAAGGGTGAAAGCGGTAGAGTGACTGCTAGCAAGGCTTTGAAGCTACCACATGTACAAGAATATATGATGAGACAGATACAGGAAACAATTGGTATCAATGCTACGAAAGCTGTACAACAGGTTGCCAAGCTAGCAACAGGGGCAAAGAGTGAGTATGTTCAGCTAGAAGCTAGTAAGGATATACTAGACAGAGCTGGATATAAACCAATAGACAGGGCGCAGGTACAGGTGGCTGGGGATATAAGGGTCAGCATAGATCTAGGCTAGCGAAGGAGCGAGACGCAAGGATCGAGCGAGGAAGCGGAAATTGCTGTCGCAATTACAGTCATACTGGCTACGTGTTTAACCCCAAGGGGGGTCAAAAACTTGCGCTCTCGTTGCCATAGTGATCTACAACAAACATTTTTCTTGAAAAAGGCTCGCTCTGTGCTAGAAGCAATTATATTTTTAATCGTCGGAGGTATTGAAGTGGCAGGAGAAAGAACACGCGCTATACTAAATTCTATTACTCCTAGTGTTAGAGAGTATATGCCACCTCCTGTAATGAAGTCTGTTGTTCCCAAGCCAAGGGCAGGACAAAGAACTAGAAATATAATTAATTCTTCTCTGAGTGTTAAGAATAACAACCTTGGAAATATTAAAAACTTGAAAGCTAACAAATGGGTTGGTCAAGTTAATTTAAATACTGATGATCTCTTTGCAGCCTTTGATACACCTGAACTTGGTATTAGAGCTGTAGGTATAGTTATAAATGCTAATATAAAAGCAACTAATTCTTTTGAAACTTATGTAAACAGATACGCTTCTGAACCAGAAGAGCAAAAACATTTTAAGGATACAGGGAGGTTATTACCTCATTTGCAAGACTATGCAAAAGCAATAGCGTTTAGTCAGGGCATATCTAATACTAAGTCAAAGTTTCCAAAAGATATAGATATGTTATCGTGGATAAAAGCCACAGCTAAAGCTGAAGGTGGACAAGCCGCACTAAATTACTTTACTGATGATATAATTAAAAGAGGTCTTTCTTTAGGAAAGGATATATAATGGGATTTCCATTAGAATTAATTACTATGCTAGGCTCTACAGTCTTAGGCGGCGTTATGTCTTTGTGGGGTCAGGCTTTAAAGGCAAGAATGGAAAACAATAAGATGCTGTTGCAGCGTGGTCAGTTTAATGCTGGAGCAGCTAAAGATGCTAGAGAGTATGGCAGAAAAGACACACATTTTGCATGGACACGTAGGCTCATTGCTCTTGGTGCTGTGTTTTCTATCATTGTATTACCTAAAGTAGCAGCCATATTTTACCCAGATGTAGGTGTTGTGGTTGGTTATTCAGAGATACAAGGCAATATATTTTCTTTCTTAGTAGGTTCTGATAGTGAAAAGGTTATTTGGAAAGAAGCAGCAGGATTTGTTATTACCCCACTAGACACACACATAGTTAGTGCTATTGTCGGTCTATATTTTGGAGCAGGATTTGCAAAATGAAAACACCAGCATGGACTAGAAAAGCAGGTAAGAACCCTAAAGGCGGACTTAATGCAAAGGGTAGAGCAAGTTATAAAAAAGGTACACTCAAAGCACCAGTTAAAAGCGGTGACAACCCTAGGCGTGCTTCATTCTTAGCTCGAATGGGGGGTATGCGAGGGCCAGAAAAAGATTCAAAAGGAAAGCCAACACGTTTACTTCTTAGCCTTAGAGCGTGGGGTGCGTCTTCTAAAGCAGATGCAAAGAGTAAGGCAGCAGCAATTAGTAAAAGGAATAAGAAAAATGCCTAATGTTAAAGGAAAGAAGTACCCATACACTGCTAAAGGTATGGCAGCAGCTAAGAAAGCAGCAATGCCAGTAAAGAAAAAACCAGCAAAGAAGAAAAAATAATGGCTCCAAGAAAAGGTTTATACGCAAACATAAATGCTAGGAAAAAAAAAGGTATTAGTAGATCAAAAGCTAAGAGTACCATTACTGACAAAGCATATAAAAATATGAAGGCTGGGTTTCCTAAAAAGAAAAAGAAATGAGCTTTATAACTACACTATCATCACAAGAGTTAGAGGTTTTAAGAACAGTTGTTAAGACTGTAAACTTTAAACACTACCCAAAGGATTTCTGCACTAACTATGAAGCAGATAAACTTATTGACTCTCTAGCCCCTGCCACTGTTGAGAAGATGATACGCGTTGGCGTTGACTCTGGAATAATTAACAAGTGATAGACTTTAAATACAAACCTGACGGAGATACCTTAAAAGAATTTATGAAGGACGATACGTTCTTTCGTGGTATTCGTGGGCCAGTAGGCTCTGGTAAATC
>Ga0208134_1001095_pt1 | contig 16394 bp, 40 predicted proteins | sample VirMetDEL_Mar_31_FD_184515 | JGI IMG/M metagenome (GOLD analysis project Ga0208134, IMG submission 184515) | Aqueous microbial communities from the Delaware River and Bay under freshwater to marine salinity gradient to study organic matter... | ecosystem: Environmental > Aquatic > Marine >... | reverse complement strand
TATATATGTAATGAGAGGAAATTGTTGTGAAAGTTGGTGATTTGGTAAGAAATAAGACTAGTTGGGGAACTAAGGATAGGATTGGGCTAATTGTAAAAGTCCATTATGAGAATCTTTCCCTTGGCAGGGAAAAGACAAAAATCATAACTCTCGACAACAAATGGGAATATCATGCTAAGGACTTGGAGGTAATAAGTGAGAGTCGGTGATTTAGTAAAAGTCAAGGCGAAATATAATCGCGTAAAGCTCGGGTTGGTAGTGGAAGTAGCGACTTACAACGGCAGCGGTGGCGTCTACGGATACATGGTTAAGCCTGTTGACGGAAGTCGTCCCATCATCGCGGAACCTCAAGATATGGAGATCGTAAATGAAAGTCTGTGATTTGAATGTCGGTGATTTAATAAAGCTGCCCAAAGGATGTCGCAATCATTGGGAACTGCCAACAGGCATTGCTCTTTTGATTGCAAAGTTGCCGAGAAACGACAGGTTGGAATACGACTGGAAGGTTCTCGTTGATGGCAGAAGCATCGAACTTGGACGACAAATAGAAAATGATGCAGAGGTGCTCAGTGAAAGTCGGTGATATGGTTCAGACAATCGTCGGTTGGTCCTACAAGAAATGGACTGGCATAGTCCTTGAACTAGAAACTAACAGAACCGATGGCGTTGAGTGGGCGAACGTGTTGTGGACAGAAGCGAGCGCTACTGATGGACAAATCTTTTGGCAACCCACAACAAAACTGGAGGTGATAAGTGAAAGTCGGTGATTTGGTTACAATGCCAGAATCTAGTGTTGGGTGTTCAGTTACTGGTATCATTATCTCCACTGAACCTCCGAAGAGCTTACTTGAAAGCAAGCCCTCGTGGTACAATAGTTCCAAGCGAGTCGGTGTCTTGTGGAGTGATGGCGGAGGCACGATTGATTGGGAGCCTCGCGATTGGCTGGAGGTGATCAGTGCAAGTCGGTGATATGGTGCGGATACGCCGTCGGAAGATGGTAGGAGATATATGGGAGCCTCCTCGCTACGAAGAGTGGTGGGAAGCAGGCGGCATTGTTGTCAAGGAATATCACACTTGGGAGAAGATAGTAACGATTGCCTTTGAGGGCGAGACTATGCGACTATCAGCAAACGATGTCCAACTCGTCTCGCGAGCAAACACAGACAAATAGTTTTAACAACCAGCGCATTGTGTGCTATAATAATACAACTGCTTATTTACAGGAGAGCATATGAGTAAACCAAGGCGACAAATCAAACCACAATCTTACAGACTTATCATTGGCGATACGGATGATGGAAGAACATTCATTCCTATCTACGATGGACTTTTGGACGAGTTGGGTTGGAAAGTCGGAGACGATGTTGAACTTCGGAATACCAAACATGGGTTTAGATTGGTGAACCTATCATTCGATGAGAGATGACATAATAGATATCGGCGACATGGTGAGAGTCATGTTGGGCAGAGATGAAGACTCTTATCTTGGGCTCGTGACTGACGTTACTGAAGACGGAGAGCCAGTGGGATACTCCCGTACAAGTGAGTACGAGGACTACTATGACTTCTCTGTCTTGTTCTTCGGGGAAACTTCCCCGATGTGCATTTATTCTGCGGAAATAGTAGAGATTGTTAGTAAGGTTGCTTCATAGAATACTATTTATATAGCAACCAATACATCAGGGCACGAAAGTCAAAATGAACACAGCCGAACTCAGGAAATACATCATAGAAGTTTACTCCGAGAAACAAAGACGCTGGGCTTGCGCTCAGACTGGCGATGACTTCAAGGGTGACAAGAAGCTCACCGACAAAGAAGCTGAAGAGATGTGTACCGCTCCCATCGAAGAGAGAGACAGGGCACGCAAGTCAACTGGACAATATCAAGACATGCGTATCAAAGCGAAAGAGATGCTTTGGGCATACTTTGACGAAGAGTTGGGAGCACTGGATGCGAGAGCATCAAAGAGAATCGGAAATAAACCCTCCGACAACTTAGTAGATGAAATATTCAACGTTATCGTGGACTCCATGCCAGCAGAATTGCCATCCGATGTAAAAAGAGCGAGAAAAGACGCTGAAGAGAAGAAAAAGTTCGCCGACATCGAGAAGATGGGCATCTATAATCTTGAGAATCCGAACATTCCAGTCAGGGTTCACAAACCAATAAAACCACAACCAAAGAAGAGAAGTCGATTTCCTTGGGGCGGATTAGGAGAAAACAAAATGAAACTAACATCAGAATCTCTCAAGCAGATTATCAGAGAAGAACTTGAAATGGATGATCGAGTCGCTCTTCGCATGTTCGAGGAAGCAATCGCATCCATTGATGCCACTGCGCTTAAGAATCTAACCGCAGCAATTGACTCTCTTGCTGAAAACCACGGATACACTGTTGGCGACGTTGTTGATGTCTTGCAGGCAAACGAAGGTTCAGGAGTATCTATAGCGATGCGGGGCGACGAAGAAGCGGGCAGGAGAGACATCGCTGAAGATCAGGAACTAGAAGAGTGCGGATACTCCGAGCCAGAAGAGGAAGAACCTAAGAGGTATTTCGAAATATAAGATAGTCTTTTCAGATTTCCCTCCATATATACTTTAGTATCGGGGGTGATCAAATTGGGAAATGGGAAACTATCTAAGCGCGAACTTGAAGCAAAGAGGATGCTCGCAGATGCGAGGGCTCAGTTTGGAAGGGAGATAAACGGACATCCAGTAAAATATTCAGTATGCACTGACGACGGAGGGACGCTATTTGAGGCATTCGTTGCCGACAGTAAATCAGCGGACATTCTAAGAGACTTGATACCAAAGAAGTTCTACGGAATGAGGACAGTCGTTTCTTTCATCGACGTTCTGGCGGACGACGAAGAATTAGACTTCTACTATTCGGACGATGAGTGAGGAATCGCCACCGAGAAGATTCAAGATAGGAGATTTGGTAAGATATGTAGAGGGCAAATATCAGATATTCATAATTTTTCCAACGGAAGCGTGGTTCACTGACTCAAATGGAGCGCTGGGCGTGGTAATAGAGGAAGGCGAATTGTTCGGAGACGAGAAAATGTACTTATTGTACTCAATATCTGGAGCGGGCGAAGGCTGGTTCTATGAAGACGAGATAGAACTCGTATCAGAAGTCGGAGAACACGATATGAAAGAGGAGAAATGATGTTAAGTTTGTTTTTAGGAGTGCTGTTGCTCAACATTGGTTTCGTAGCAGGAATGTGGCTCAAGGGGCAGATAGAGCAGAGGCGCTTAAGTCACGTATTGAGGTACGATGAGGAAAGCGGGATGTGGCAAGAGATACGCCAAGGAATGATGTTGAATAAGAAAGACACCGTTGTTATTGGTTTCGCCCTCTATCCACCACCAGAAGAATAAGTAGCCCTTACAAAATAACCTCCCTACTTACAATGTATGATAGGGGTAGGGGATTTAGTAAAGCGTGTTGCGTCGTTCTCGCCCGTGGGTGAAGATTTCGGCTGGCAGATGTATGACTTTCCGATTGGCATTGGAATTGTGCTAGAAATTGAACTACCTTTATACGAAGGCTTAGAAGATGAAAGCGGAGAACACGGCGGCTACTTTATCAAAGTAGTATGGCAGAACGGACAATACGGCGGTCCAGTCTGGCACTGGAGCGAAGAACTTCAGGTGATATCAAAATAAATCCTTGACAACGCATCATTTCTATGCTATATATTATACAGGAATAGGAGTTAGTATGGATATTGTAGGAAAGAAAGTCCGCCACATCAGTAACAGCAACCTCGGCACTGGCGTTGTACAGTCGTGTGACGGCGGTGTCTGTATTGTGCGCTGGCAGCACGGTTTAAAACAGTTCGCGGGACTGAGCAGGCACCCACGAGGACATTTATCACTTTTGCCAAAGAGTACCGAACCTACACCTCTCACAAACGATCCGCTAACTTGGTAGAGACAAGTGTCTGATGATGATTTACAGGAAGAGAATGAATGGCTCAGGGAGAGATTAAGTCACCTTGAGGAGTACATACGAAAACTCGAATATGAGAACTTCAAGCTGAAAAGTACCATTGGTGACGCCATCAAGTCGTTAAAGACACAGAACGCCGAGACTAAAGAAATGATTTACGGAACGAATACAAAGGGCATAGTGACTACCGATGAGAACTTCAAGTCATACATAAAGAAAGATGAAGAAAGTTGAGAAAGTTCCTTGACAAATGCTGTAAACGGGTTACATTATATATGTAAGAAAGGAAAAGTTTAGATGACAAAAGAAAACGAAACTACTGAGTTTGACTTGAACATGCATACAGCCCGCTTGCTGATGTCTGAGCCCTTCTTCGCGGCTCTCAGCCGTCGTATTGACAAGAAGAGGACTCGCTCCATCCCGACTGCTGGTGTTCGCGTTAACCCTACGACTGCTCAGTTCGAACTGTTTTACAACCCTGACTTCATGGCGTCTCTCACTGACGTTCAGAAGCTCGGTGTTCTCAAGCACGAGTTCTACCACATTATCTTCGAGCACGTTACCTCTCGTCGTCCAGAGGGCAAGATGACTCGGGAAGACAACATCCAGATGGACTTGGCTATCAACTCCAACCTCATTGGCGAACTGCCTGATGACTGTTGTATGCCTGGTGTCGGACATTACGAGTGGGCTCCAGTTGGCAAGTCCTACGAGTGGTACAAGGCAAACTGGCAAGAGCCAGAGCAGGACGAGAACGGCGAAGGCGAAGGTGAGGGCGGTGAAGGCGGAGAGCAGGACTCATTCGACGATCACTCTCAGTGGGGCGGTGAGGGCACCGAGGAAGGTGCTACTGCCAATGAAATCGCCAAAGAGCGCCTTAAGGAAGCATTGAAGGAAGCGGCTGAAGAAGCTGCTCGCTCAACTGGTTGGGGCTCTGTCTCTGCTCAGACTCGGAAAGACATCCTTGAGCGCCTCAAGGTGAAAGTTGACTGGAAGAAGGCTCTTCGTTACTTCGTGAAGACTTCACAGCGAGCAGCTAAGAAGTCAACTGTTCGTCGGTTGAACTCTCGTTTCCCATACATCCATGCTGGGCGGAAGGTGACTCGGACTGCGAACATCATGATTGCAGTAGATCAATCTGGTTCCGTTGACGATGCAATGCTCATCAAGATTTTCTCCGCCATGGACGCTCTCAGCAAGATTGCGACATTCACCGTGGTTCCATTTGACACTGAAGTGAACGAAGAGCATGTCTTCGAATGGAAGAAGGGCAAGCGTCACCAAACCAAGCGTGTTTCAATGGGCGGAACTTGTTTCCAAAGCGTGACTGACTACTGCAACAAGAACAACTTCGATGGCTTGGTAATCGCAACCGATATGGAAGCTCCCGCTCCTGGTGCCTGCAAGGTAAAGCGAATCTGGTTGACTACTCCAGAGTATGCCGAGCGTCCATACTTCCAGACGAAAGAAATCGTCCTTCAGGTGGATTAAATGAAAGTCGGTGATTTAGTAAGGAGCCTTAGCTCGTCGCGCGAACTGTTGGGGATTATTGTGGGCTGGCATGTCTCCGCCAACCATGGGCGCTTCCCTCTTATACATTGGAATGACGGGCGCACAAGTTGGATCATCCAGCATCGTGTGGAGGTGATTAGTGCAAGTCGGTGATTTAGTAAGGAACCTTAACTCGGAGAGTGGCTTGATGGGAATCATAGTCGGATGGGAAAACATCAACCGTGTTTCCAACACCATCGCGCCAATGGTGGCGTGGCAAGATGGGCGTGTTTCATGGATTGTCGCGCATCGTGTGGAGGCTATAAGTGCAAGTAGGTGATTTAGTTATTTTCAAAGGAGACGTTCCCTTTTCAAACCCTGAAGGAGATTACACTCCAGGGGTTGTGATTTCCCTCTATTGCATCCACGACGAAGAAGAGAGAAACTGGATTGGAAAGACTTGTCAGTGCGTGGCTGATGTCCTTTGGGTTGGAGATCCTGTTATGACAGGACATGTCACCAAATTCTTAGAGGTTCGCAATGAAAGCAGGTGACTTGGCGTGCTTCTTGACGCACAACTTTGCCCCTGTCCTCTTGTTGAGGAGAGGCGAGAACAACAACTGGAAGGACTGGGATACTTGGATAGTCAGTTTGAATGGAAAAGAAGTAGAGGCGTGGAGCGAGAACTTGGTTTTGTGGGATGATAGAAAAGATGAGAAAGTCCCTTGACAAGTCACGGTAGGCGGGTTACATTATATATGTAATAAGAAGGGAGTGAAGCATGGGAAGAGAACGACATTGTACTTATTGTTGGAATACGGGGCACAATCGCAGAACCTGTTCAAGTCTTACTGACTGGTACAAAGAAACGGCATTGAAATATGAGGAAGCCCAAAAACCATTGCAAGCCGAGCACTACACAGCGGCATACACCCAGCGAACAGGGCTTGACTTGGACGGCAACTTCGTAGGCAAGGCAAAGCAAGAGCGTAGAGCCTCCGTCAAGAAATGCTCGTGGTGCCGAAGCAGTTGGCACAACAAACGCACCTGTCCAGAGCGAGTAGAATGGTTGGAAGGCAAGATGCAGGAGAACAAGAGATACCGCTACGCCATCCAAGAGCGAGCGAAGTCTCTCAAGATTGGTGTCGGTTCGCTCCTAAGCACCCGACGCTATTTCTGGACAACAGATGACAAAGGGGAGTTGCATTACGACGCCCACCAGATTCTCGGACTCATCGAGAAGATTGACTGGGATGGAATCACTTGCGACAACCGAGCAGAAGCAGAAGTAGTTACAGTCAACTGGGTGAACTGCCCAACTGATGACGTTAGGTCTCAAAACGGAATGGGGCGCAGAGAGGAACATCGAATCCTTGCGTCTCTTCTCCGCCCAGGGCTCCAGTGGAACGCTTGGGACGTTGATGTCGTCGGACACTCGGACAGTCCAACTGCTGGAATGCCTGAAAACTGGACAACTAAGAAGGCAAAGTTCAAAGAACCTGAGATGAGCAATCGTTGAAAATAGTTGAGAAAGTTGCTTGACAAATGCCCACAATCGGTTAAATTATATATGTAGGGAGGAGATGTTGTCAGTTGGTTTTTCTAAGAAAGTTTCACTTTTTTCAGTTTTTACCTTGACAAATGCCTTCCAGCGTGATACATTATATATGTAAGAGGGAAATAGTTCCCGCCCTAACTTTCGGAGTTCTAAATGTCAGTTGATTTTAAAACCTTTATCAAAGTCACTCCCTATGTCACTGCTGTTCGCAAGCCTGTTTTGGTTCGTGGGCGTCACGGCGTTGGTAAGTCTCAAGTAGTTTATCAACTCGCTAAGAGCGTTGGGCTTCCTGTTGTTGAGCGTCGTGCTTCACAGATGACAGAGGGCGACTTGCTCGGACTCCCAAGCACTGATGGCAACGTCACCAGTTGGAACCCACCTGAGTGGTACAAGACTGCTTGTACGCACCCTGTTGTACTTTTCCTCGACGAGGTAGATCGTGCGACTCCTGAAGTCCGTCAAGGAATCTTCGAGTTGACTGACTCCCGCAAGCTTGCTGGCTTCACTCTCCATCAAGATACTCTCATCTTTGCTGCCGTCAACGGTGGTGAACACGGTGAGCAGTACCAAGTTGGAGAGATGGATCCTGCCGAGTTGGATCGTTGGACTGTCTTTGATGTTGAGCCTACCACTGAAGACTGGCTGGACTGGGCAGGCGACAATGTTCACCCTGTAGTCTGGAACTTCATCAACCAGAACCACTCTCACTTGGAGCACAAGGACGACTACGAGCCTAACAAGGTTTACCCTTCTCGTCGTTCTTGGCACCGTCTGAGCGAGTGTCTTGAGGCTGGAAGCCTGCTTGAGGAGGGTGCTGACTCTGGCATCGTCTTCAACCTCACCAACTCTTTTGTTGGTTTCGAAGCGGCGGTAGCATTCAAAGACTTCGTTGACAACTACGAGCGCCAAGTCACCGTCGAAGACATCCTTGACGACGGCAAGATTGAGTTGACTGCTGACTTCGGCATCAACGAGCACGCTGCCCTTATCACTAAGATGGAGCAGTCTGGAGCGTTGGAAGACAAGTTGAGCGAAGAGCGGGTTCAGAACCTCGCTAACTACTACATCACTCTTCCGAGCGAGGTAGCTATGAAGCTTTGGACTATCCTCGGACAGGGACATCAGGCAAACTCTGTCGCCCTTCACCAGTCTAAGACTTCTGATGGACGAAGCGTTAGCGCCTTCCTTGTTGAGTTGCTCACTGGCGAAGAGGCTAAGTAATCATGAAGATAACGAAAAACAGGAGAGCCATCTGCAAAGATGGTTTTTCCTTAAGCGTCCAAGCAGATAGTATGACGTATTGCTCACCGAGGGTGAACGATGCCGACGAGTATACCGCTGTAGAGGTTGGATTTCCAAGCTGGGATGAACCGCTACTCGCTCCCTATCAAGACGGAGAGGGAGATATGAGAGAGAGTGTATTCGCTTGGGTTCCAGCATCTGTCCTCGGACTCGTCCTTATCAAGCACGGCGGAATGGTTGACGGAGAACTTCCTGCGGGCATCCCAGCTTACACATTACCAGAAGAACACTAATCACGGGATACAAAATGCTAAGAGATACTATTTATAGTATAAACTTGGGACTCCAAGAAGGAAGATGCGTTGTTGAAGTTAGGCTAGCAAAGGACACTGGAAACGTTGAGTTGACGATATTTATGGAAAAGAACGACGACAGTATGACAGATAAGACTGTAATGACTTTCAATACTGACGTAGATTTGCAGGCGCTCATTGAGACATTGAGGCACGCCAGAGTTGCAAACTTGAAACACAAAGGGTACAAGGTGGTAATGTAATGAATGTCAAATATGTAATAGTTCAGGACAGATTGTCTCAAGATAAGAAAGGAGGGCTCAAGTCTTCCGAAGTTGTATTGGCTTATCCCGATACTCTAACCAATGCAAGGATGAGACTGAGTAAGTGGCAGCGCATCCTTGAGATAGAGAACATCAGGATTCGTAAAGCAACTATGGATGACTATCCTAAGACAAAGAAGCAGAAGAGAAATAAGCTGTGATGCCCGCTCTAAAGCTCGCTGGTGCCTCTTGTAGGCTCCTCGCCCGTGCCTCATTCGCTATGACGATGTACACCCTACAAAAGGTAGAGGATACGTTCAGAGTAGAGAGAGGCGAGAAGAAATACTACGACGACATTAATGATGACGACGAAAGTGTGGTATAATAAATGTCGAAGAAGAGAAGGACTGAGAAATGAATCTGCACGCCCCAAGGGGAAAAGACGGCAGTACCCTTGGAGTAGGCGATATTGTGGATATATGCTGGCAAGACGGGCACACAGACAGGGCTACTATCTTGAGTCTAGAAGAAGTTTTAGATAAGAGCGAGATCAGAATATTTGATTCTGTAGTCCTCTGGAGCACTGGCGAAAAGGGTTTGGCGTCAACTGCTATAATGACGATAGTGTCAAAGGCGGAGAGGTAAATAAGATGTCGTGTGATAACATGCCATATCGCTACGAGGAAGACCAGAGATATCCTATCACCTACTCGTCTAATGAACTGCCATACGACTGCAAGGGAGAGCCGATGTTTGCCGTCGGCGATATGGTTATATGGAGTAAAAGAATTATAGACAAGAACGAATCGGATATCGCCAATGGATACGATATCAATCCGTGGAAACTTAGCAAGAAATATGCGATAGTAAAAGAGGCGTGCTGGGTTCTAATAGACTGGAGCTATAATATAGAAAATCACAGTCCCAGAGATGCAGACGCAGACGTCTGGGAAGTTCCCTACTACGTTCCAGAGTACACTTTGTATTGGAACGACGGAGACACCTCACACACAAGTCAATCTTGCCTTGAGCTTGTTTCGGAGGCTTCAGATGATGATAGAAGAATCGCATAGACCTTCTGTCGGAGACTTGTGTGAGGTAGTAGATCCTCGTGAGGCTTTCCCTCACGTTGAGCACGGAGAAATCTTATACAGCAACTTAGAAGGTGATGTCAGAGTTGGAGACATTCTGCTTGTTGTCGGCGAATCGGAGGGTAAGTTCGGCACATCTTTTCTCGTCACGAAGGACGGGATAAAGACAGAAGTTCATTCGTTTTTCACTAGAAAGTATGTCGGAGACAAATAGTGTTCAAGATAGGAGATCTAGTTAAATGCCTCAACTCGTATACCGAGCGCAAGGGAGCACTGGGAATGATTGTGGGCATAGACTTTAACCCTCGCCTTCACACATTTCCGATGTATATTGTGATGTTCGTAGATTCAGGATTGACGGCATGGGTGCACCCTAATGACATAGAAGGAGTGTCATTGGTAGATAGAAGCGCAAGACGCTGAAAAAAAGTAAGAAAAACCCTTGACATTGTAGCCACGCTATGTTACATTATAGATGTAATAAGGAGAAAGTTGATGAAAAAACCACCACCATTTAAAGAGGACACGCTCCTCCACTTTTACATTGTAATCGGTGCCTTGCCGCTATGGGTATTGGCAGTATCAGAATTTATTCTTTGGGCTCAATATGGAGGGCAGTAAAATGACAGCACAGCAAGCAATCGGTTTAGCAGAGGGTTTCATTGAGGCGGAGAGCGAGGAACAAGTCATCGAGGCTTGGCAATACCTACTCGATGTCGGACTTGTCTGGCAGCTTCAAGGCTTCTTCGGACGCACAGCAGTGGCTATGATTAAAGACGGCATTCTGGAAGTCAAAGATGCCGAAGATAATCCTGAAACGGTTTTCGTATAGGAGGGGGGATTAAAATGGTTTGGACAATCTTAGGACAAGACAGAATCTCAGGTAAACTTGAGTCGTTCGTGCTATTGACGGACGGAGCTAAATCAAAGAAGCAGGCATTCAGCGAAGCATCTGAAACCGTTGAGGTTATCGCCATTATTCAAGGCAATCACAAAGGCGCTGTCACTCTCTATAAGCCGTACAACCGCGACTTGGCGCTAACGGCGAAGACTGAAGCGGAGCGCATGGAGGACTTGCGCTTCATGCGATGCAGTGAATATTGGGAAGGCATCTAAGTTGGATAGAGATATACAAATAGGAGACTTAGTTAGGATCAGTGAAATGGTTCACCAAGACGGAATACCAGAGAGTAGAGTTGTTGTAGTTCTATCTAAGTCCACTCAAGATTCTTACAACATCATCGGAAATCATGGCAAGGTGCTTCGCTTTCATGAGTCTCTTATTGAAATAGTGGCTAAAGCACAAGAAGACTACACAATCTAGATGAAGAGGTAGACAATGAAACTATGGAAACCAAAGTTCTTTGAGAACAGCAGAGTACCAGAAATCCTATCCAAGGTAGCTCCCATTCACATTTGGGCAATAAATATAGGTCCATTCGTATGGTGCAAAGGAGTTCTTTCAGAGCAAGACAAGAGGCACGAAACGATACACTTCCAACAACAGTTGGAACTACTATTCGTATTCCAGTGGGTGCTGTATTTTGCATTCTACATTGTTGGATTTGTGAAGTGTGGAAACGGAACGCTGGCGTACTTAAATAACCCATTCGAGGTTGAAGCATACAACAATGAAAAGAACGAAGACTATCTCTTGACTAGAAAGAGGTACAGTTGGATGTTTAATAGGGGCGAAAATGATTGAATTATTTACTTACTTGCTCATAGGAAGTGTAGTGGCGTATGGAGTATTCACGATACTAGTGGAACTATTAGACGAAATCAGGTACATGCGCATCAAAGATGACAGAGATACGGAAGAAAAGGTAATAGCAGGAGAAGAGACGAGCGAAGTCGCCTTAGACTACTTGAAAATAGCAGCATCGTTGAGGGATGACGATGAAGCTCGTTAGAGATAAAATACCAGCTATAATCATTGAGGACGGCAGAAAGCCCATCTATCATCTCGCGACACCTACTGAGTACAAACGAGAGTTGTTCCGCAAAGTCATCGAAGAGTTGGAAGAGTTCAGAGAAGAGCCTTGCCTCGAAGAAGCGGCAGACTTGGTTGAAGTAGTCCATACTCTTATAGAGTCGCACGGCTTCAGTTTTGCAGATGTCGTAGATACAGGAATGGCGAAGGCAAGATTAGTAGGCGGATTTAATAGAGGAATAATCCTTGATAGCGTAGAATGAACGTGGTATAATGCCAATACAACAAACAAAAGGAGAACATTATGTTCATGGATGAGAAAGTAACTAAGATAAACGAGATGAACCTATCGCCAGACACTGAAGTGACGCTGAGTTATTCGAGTGGGGCAGACTGCTTCGTGCATAACGAGACAGAGATAGAGACAGCGCTGGAAAATACTGACACAGTTAGCGAGTTCGCCGAGATGGTTTCAAAGCGTGGAATGAACTTCACTGACACTTACGGAAACAATGTCATTGACGAGCTTGTCGATAAGGAGTTCTTAGAACAAGATTTTGTTGACGCCTGCTGGAAGGAAGCAGAAGAAGACGATGAAGGCGAACTTGAGGAGTACGACCTTCAAGAGGCAATCGCCGAAGCAATCAACGACAACTTTTACGATCAAGAGTCGATTGAGAGCGAGGTAAATCGCTTCGACTACAAACGTGGCGAAGTATACCTAAACGCAACTATCAAAACTACTGTCGGAGCAGTCCTCGAAAACAAACCATTGCTATCAGGTTGGGAAGTATCAGTTCCTCTCCAAGGTGGAACCTTCACTTTATGAAGAAGTCTGCCGAGTTCATCAGACACAAAGGCAGGGTATATTTCCCCCGTCCCAATCAGTGGGCGGGGGGATTAGCCCGACATAAGTGGTATGAGAGGCTAACAGGAGAGGAGCCACTCATCGCATCGCAAGGACTTTGGGAGCAGTTAAAAGAAGAACATCCTATACAAATTATCATTGAGACTATGGACGGAAAATGGGAAATAGAAGACAAGAAACGGGAAGGGTAGCTATGAGCGAAATCGAGAAAGTCAGAGATGAACTCGGAGACGAGAAGGCTACAAAGCTTCGGCAACTGAGAGAGTATTCTAAAGCTCTCATAGAGATGGGCAAGTGTAGAGACAGGGAAGGCAGAGTAGCCCTGACGAACTGCTTAGAAGAAGCCAATGATATATTGGCAGAAGCAGGAATGATATCAAGTCGATGAGCGAACGAATCAAATCTGGAGACTTGGTGAAGCACAAGGCAACTTGGCACGACTACGGCGTGGGGTTGATGATTTGCAAGACAGGTGAGATAGACACATGGGGAATGAGGCACGACGAAGACGAACACATGCGATGGTGGGTTCATTGGACAAACCCACCCAGCGCACCAGAACCTAACGGCTACGACATAACTTACGAAGTGGACGTTATAATCATTCAAGCAGCGTAATAAATAATTTTACATCATATGAATATTGTGCTATAATAACAATATAACAAAAAAAAGGACAACATGAACATCTTTGTATTAGACGACAACCCAGTGACAGCAGCACAGCAACAGGTAGACAAGCACGTAGTCAAGATGCCGTTAGAGTCAGCACAGATGCTATGCTCTGCGCTTATTCGTTATGGCAGCGAAGACACTCCCTACCGTCAAGCACACAAGAACCATCCGTGTACTCTGTGGGCAGGCGACACTCGCACTAACTTCAACTGGCTTATCACTCACGGCATTGCGCTTTGTGAAGAGTATACCTCACGATACGGCAGGCGACACAAGTCCCAAGATGTCATCGAGTGGTGCGCTACTCAGTCAAATCTAATACCACAGGGTGTACTGACACCTCACGCACAGGCGATGCCAGAGCAATACAAGTCAGACTCCGCTGTAACTTCTTACCGAGACTACTACCACGGCGAGAAGGCTTACATCGCCAACTGGAAGCAGAACAAGCCCGATTGGTGGCAATGTTAGGATACTTATTGACAATAGCAGCAGGGTTGATCTACGGCAACTTCGGAGAGTGGATGATTCACAAGAACGTCTTACATAGCAAAGCAGCAAAGACAAACAAGTCGTTCTTTTCTTTCCATTGGACAACTCATCACCGCAATTGCAGAAAGAATTTCAATCATGACAATGAACTCTACGGCTTAGAGGTTTTAGCATTGGCAGGAGCCTTGGCACTACACCTTCCTGTGTTGTATCTGTCCAAAATCTTTTACTGCACCCTTGTCTACTGTGCGTTCAACTACTACTTCAAACATCGCAAAGCGCACAAGGATTTAGAATGGTGCAAGGAGCACATGCCTTGGCACTACGATCATCACATGGGCTCGAATCAAGATATGAACTGGTGCATTACTCAGCCTTGGTTCGATTATGTTTTCGGCACCAGGCAACGATTCAAAGACTAATGGCAAAAGCAAAGAAGACAAATAAGAAGATGGCGAAGCTGGACGCACTGCTCCAAAACTTGGACACAAAGCCTGAAGAGGCGATTACAACATCTCCTCCAAGGAAAGAGCCGCCTGACAACTCTAAGTTCATAGAGCCAAAAACCAGAACCACTCCACATCGACTTGAGTGCGGACATTGGAACTGGTGGTTGAGTGGAAAGAAAAACGACAAGGACAGGATTTGTATGGACTACGAATGCAAGAGAGACAGAAGATTGCAGAGTAGAGAAAACAACTCAAAGACTAAAAAAGAAACAAAAGGAAAATAAAATGCTTAGAAAAACAACACAGACGAAGAGTTTAATACTACTTCTCGCACTCTCGCCACTTATAGGGTGCAATGAGTATGGCATCGTCGAAGATCCAGACAATATTGGCACAATCAAGGACGACTTAGAACCAGACATTCTCGTTACACCGATTTCAGTAGACTTTGGAAGGATAGAGGCTGAAAAGTCCGTAACTGAAGTCATTTCAGTCCAAAATGTTGGTGAGGGAGACTTGCATATCTTAGATATTCAACTTAGTTCGCCCAATGATATTTACGACATCGGAGCAATCGGCTCAATCCTTGTTCCTCCAGATGGAGTGACGTCATTTACTATAACATTCGATCCAATCACCGCAGCGCTGGAAAACAACAGCATCCTTATCGATTCTGATGATCCAGATGAACCAGTAACCGAAGTTCAGTTGCTGGGAGAGGGTTTAGCGCCGATTATTGACGTTTCGCCTGCTGAATACGACTTTGGACAGATGTACATCGGATGTGATGACTCTCTTCCACTCGTTGTCTCAAATCTAGGCAACGCAGACTTGGAAGTGTCAGGATTTTCGTTCAATACGGCAGGAGACTTGTATTTTGACGCAGATGAAGCCAACAATGGACAACTGCCGTGGATTATCTCGCCAAATAGCTCACTGGATATCTTTATAGACTACTCTCCATTGGATGAGTTCTCCGACACATCATATCTTACAACTTTATCATCAGATTTAGCTACACCGTCTAACCTAACTGTCCAATATGGAACAGGACTGGAGTTTGGAAGAGCAAACGATTCATTTGAGCAACCAATCAATGGTTCGACTGATATTCTGTTCGGATTAGACTGGTCGTGCTCAATGTATGGAGACATCGCCAACGTCCAAGCTAACTTCAGCGCCTTTATCTCAACACTCGCAAGTATGGATGCTGACTATCATGTCGCGGTGGTTGTCGAGGACAGTGGATGCATTCTTGGTGGAGACTCATACATTGATAATAATATGACTGAAGCAGATCAACAAGCAATCTTTACAGACATGATTGGAACCAGTGCAAACCAAGGTTCGAACACAGAGAGAATCTTCAGCCTATTCGAATCAGCATTATCTTCAAATAATAGAAATAATGGTGGATGCAACGAAGGATTCTATCGAGATGACGCAAAACTAAATCTTATCGCAGTATCAGATGAGCCTGAACAGTCAAACAACCCTTACACATACTACACATCACTATTCCAGTCGCTAAAGCAGGACACGGATGACTTAGCAATGCACGCTATCGCAGCAGACAATCCAAGCAATGGCTCGTCAACTTGCGGAGCGTCATACGACTCAAGGTATGAGGACGCAACGACTGCAACTTCAGGAATCTATCTATCAATCTGCGCTACGGACTGGGGCTCACACCTTGAAACCCTCGCAGAGAACGCTTCACAAGACTTGTCTTCATTCGAACTAACTGGAACACCAGTGGAAGAGACAATCGAGGTAGCGGTGGATGGAATCACAACCGTAGGAACTTGGACATACAACCAAGCAGACAACACAGTAGATTTTGAGCCAGATCACGTTCCAGAGGGCGGTTCAACTATCGACGTACAATACACACTAATGGGCGATTGCCAACAATAAAGGAAAGACAATGAGAAGAGGACCAGCAGACAGAGAGCGACGTACACTCGCAGCAGAAGACAGGGCAGAGGCTCGTGCAAACCGCACAGCACAGCAGCAACTAGATAAACTAAACGCACTCCTCGGAGAAGGCGAAGGCGCAGTCAAAGAGCGTGCTCGTCTTG
>Ga0208134_1001093_pt1 | contig 16423 bp, 30 predicted proteins | sample VirMetDEL_Mar_31_FD_184515 | JGI IMG/M metagenome (GOLD analysis project Ga0208134, IMG submission 184515) | Aqueous microbial communities from the Delaware River and Bay under freshwater to marine salinity gradient to study organic matter... | ecosystem: Environmental > Aquatic > Marine >... | reverse complement strand
TTTATTCATCCCCTCATCTGGACATAACAAATAGATATAAGCATTACCATTCAATGCCATAAATGTTTCGTACAATTCCTTAAATTCTTTCCACGTTTGCAATGGGTTTGGTCGTTCTAAAGGTAAATCTGCATATTCAGCATCAAATGCTTTAGATTCGTATAATAAACGCTTAACTTCTTGTTGGGGTGTTAAATCATATTTAGTTGATGTTATTAATCTATCACGCTTTCTTTTCTGGTTTTTATCTACAACCTTTTTAACGTTAAAAGGTACTGAAGATAGTTTGTTTGCTCTTTGAGATACTACCGAATAAATGATTGGATTGATGTTATACCCATCATCTATATACGTTTCTCCTTTATCATCATAGGAAGTAAAAGAACCACCAACCCATTTAAGAAAAGCATCGTTATATTTATTCATTGATTGTTTTACACCACTAAAGAAAAAGGGGTTACGAAAAGACAATTTAGCCATTATAAGTTTTATTTATATAAATATCAAAAGTAATAAAAAAAAATGATATAGTTGTTTATGTTGTTTAATTATTTATATTTGCATCTATGACATACATTATACTAAAAGAAATAAACCTATATCTATTTAAAATGCGTTTTATTCGTGTTTGGTCTGGTTCTATATTATTGCCAAAGATAATCTATTTAAAAAACACTAAATATAAGCGTTATGCTGTTTCTAATCATTATAAGCGTTATTGTTTTAGGTTGTCTATTAAAATATACTAAAAGAAAAATACTTTAGGTGCTAACTCAAACCAATATCGCATCATAATTGAATCCCATTCATCTGGTGATCGACCTATCATTTTTTTAACCACATCTTTAGAAACCAAGGCAACTCTACCATCTTTATCAATATCTTTTTGCTTTACCTGTTCCATTTCCTCTGAAGTAATACCAATAACGATACTATCATTGCAGAACTCTCCTACTTCTCTATTCACTATTTTGTTAGCCATTTTATATCCACATTGAGATTTAAGGTTATTAAAGTTTTGAGATATACCATCAACATCTAATGCTTTACTATTATTAACAAAACCTTTACAACCTAAGAAGTCAACAACACCACCCCCAACACCATCTTCATCAGCAATAGTATTACTATTACTAACACCATACTTTAATTGTATTTCTTTTACTTTATCTACAACGTGAACTAATCCACTCTTTGCAATTTCATATCTGTAAATGCAAACCCATCCGTGCCATACTCTTATAACGGTTTTATCTTTACCTTTACGAGCAACATCAATAGTAATGTATTTATTGCCATCTGGTTTTAAATGTGTTGGATTCCAATAATCTGAAATACTATCTAAATCAATTAATGTACTTGGATCATCATCGTACTCCCAATTCCCATAATATAATCTTTCTTTACTATTCTTATCTAAACTAAGTAAACTATCTAAATAAGACTTTGGTAAGTGTGGGTTATCTGTTGGTAATGCTTGTATAAACTTTTTATTGTTAGATAATGTATTTTCTCTATATGGTTTATAGAATACTTTGTATGTCCAATTCTTTGCAGGGTTACAACTACCTAATAGTTTAGGTGTTAAATTGTATTCGTTTAATTTATATCTGCATCTACTTAAAACGATTTGCCAAGCCTTATGCACTACCTGGTTGCATTCATCAACAAAACCACCAGTAATTTCTAACGAACCTAAACTATCAAAGTTCGGATCAGATGGATATAAAAACAAATCTTGTAGTAATATTTCGCTTCCATTAGTCCAATAGATAATATGATTTTGTGCATTGTATTTAAATTGGTCTGATATACCGAGTAATGAAGTTAATTCAAAGAATGTATTTAATGTAGTTTTTTTAAGTGATGTTAGTTTTGCCCTACCCATTAACCAACGAGTGCCTGGATATAATTGACTTTGTTCAATTAACCACAAACAACCAAGAGCAGATTTACCACCACCAGCTGCACCACCATAAAGAATTTCTTTAGTTTCTTTATCTTTTAAATAATAAACTGCATTTTCTTGTTTTGGTAGTAGATTCATTCATTAGGCTTAGTTCCATTACCTAAACTAATTACACTAACTGGTTTATCTTTATCTCCACCCTCGTGTTGAAGTTTAGACGTTTCAATAAGTGAATGATAAGACTTTAATATGAAGATTCCTAAAGCGACATTTATCTTACCACTTGCAGTATGTTTTACAACTATTGATTCGCATTTATTAGTTAATCTTTTTATCGTGTTAAAAACTTCGAAGTCATTTTTAAACTTTTTTGCTATATAATTGAATTGTTCACGGTAAGTTCCACACTTATCAGCAACATCAGAAAGGAAATAACAATCTTCATTTATAACCTCATTAGCTTTATCTAATAAGTCTAAAGAAAACTCTTTAGTGATGTATTCAGCATAGTTATTATTTTCTTCAGCAGCCATTTAATACTTCCTTTTATTTCTTAATGATTTACCTAAATTAACCCATTTAGATACTCTTTCTACTTGTCTTTGATGTCTTGTTTCTGTTTTTGTTATCATAAGTATAAAAAATTAGTACAAATATACTAATTTATTTTTTATCGTTAATATACTCATCTAAGTCTAATACATTAAAACCTTTTATGTATAATTCCATTACCAGCCAATACGGCATATAAAGAATCTCACAATGGATAATGTTTTTATAGAACTCGTTTTTAAAGTACTTTATACTTTCGTTGTTTGGTGGATCAATCAATTCGATATAAGACTGAAATAAATCGTCTTTATCTTGTTGTGTTAATTCGTTGATATCTTTTAGTTCTGACATTTTATGCTATAAAATACGTTAGGTGTTGATGTTGGTTGTTTAAAAACAGGTTCAGCACATTCTACTTTTTCGCTGCTAATGATATACGATTCAATTTGGTTTACATCATTGTTTGTTATCTTGTAGAAGTATGTAATTTTCTCACATTCACAAGGTGGTTCTATGATGTCTTTTTCAAAACTATCACAACTTTGTATTAATACTACTAATACGATTAATTTAAGTAAATTTTTCATTTTGTTTCTATTTTGTTTATCTTTCTGATGTTACTATCTAAAAAATGTAATAGTTCTGGAGTTTGTTGTACTGTAATTAGTTCACTTGCCCAAAAAAGGCATATTGTATCGTGTTTATCGAATTGAAAAGGCACGAAGAAACCTTTTATTTCTGTTTCATCTATATAGAGATCCACATAAATATCTTCGTCTGTTTCAATGTTTGTGGTTAAAAATTTTAATTTCATAGTTGCAATTTATAACAAATAAATGAATAAAACAATTAATATTGATAAATTTTGTTATCTATTGTTTGCACTATGTGTCTAAATACCGATCGTTCTTGTTTGCCAGTAACATCAACGCCATTAATAAATAGTCTGTAATGATCTTTTCCTTCTGATTTTAATTCTATATTATTCATTGTTTTAAGTATTTAATTTCTCTTTTTAAGTAGTCTAATGCTTTTTCTAAGTCTTGTAATTCATTATCTTTTCTTCCTGCTCTAAAGACGTATTTAACGATGTTACCACGATTAAATGTTAGTTGGTAATCGTGTATTACATCAATTAAATCATAATCTTTACCAGATTCATAATGTTTATTGGTTGCTTTCATATCTCTTTAATATTTACAAATCTTTGTTTTAATTGTGGTTGTGTTAAATGCCTTACAACGCCATCAGAACGTTTTAATTTAGATGTTGACATTGTATGGTGATCGTTACCAATCCCTTTATAAGTTGAACTTGTACCAAGTATTTGATATTCGGTACTTGTATCTAAACATTTAAAGTTTAGAAATCTTATTGATCCGTTGTTATCTATTAGGTTATTCATTATCTAATACAAACTTAACTCCGAAAAGTGTTATTATTTTTCTATATTTTTTAATTCCGTTGTAAACAAATCTATTTACTTTTAATTATTTTGTAAACTATTTAGTTTACTTAACGTTTGTTTATACTTTTTTAACCAGTACTTTCTATTGAAATTTGCGTTTTCGTATCGTTTTCTTTCTATACTATACTTTATTGTCATTATAATAAAACATAGTGCAAAGAATAGTATTAAAATTGTTTGTGCGTTCATAACTTCATTTTTTTAGATGCTTGTTGATCCAGAACATTAGATATATGCTTTTGTAAGCTAATATTTAACATTACTGCTTGAATTTTTAATACCATTTCGGTATCTTCTTTGTATTCGATTAATTTTTTTTTTGTGTTCATTGTTTATTGTTTTTGTAAATATATAAATAATATATCAATTTTAAACTATTAATTTCAATTTTTTTCTATAATTCATTTGTATATCATCTAAATTGTAGATGGAATTGCTAATAATAAAACTATCTTCAGTTGTTTCTGTATGCGTTTCAATGTGTTCAATTGCTTTATAAACATCGTAAACCGATTGACAAATAAAGAATAACACATTTTGTTCAATCATTTCTGGTAATGTTTCCTTTTGGTGTTTAGTAAGTTTACCATAAGGTAGTTTTAATTCTAAACCGAAATAGAATGATGTATCTTTATAAAAGACCGTGTTATCTGGTAATCCACTCTTTGATGCAAAATGTACCCAACGACCATCTTTATACATCTTACCAGAATTTTGTCGCCACCAGAAATAATTAGTTTTATTTAAGAATGAATTAACATCATCTTGCAAATCGGATTCTTTACGATAAACTTTACCATCGTACAAATCTAAAAGCGATCCGATACGTTTTAAAAATACTTGTTTTTCGGTTGTTATTGTTTTTAGTTTCCTTGTTTCATTATCGGTATCTAAATTATATTCCCTATCAATTACACTTGAAATCTTTTTATTAAACTTTAATACTTTACGTTCATCTGGTAATCCGTGTTCTTTTATATTCTCGCAACAATCAAGAACAATGCAATCACTTTTACCATTTGCAATACTTTCTTTTATTGTGTTACCAAGTAATCTTATACCTCTACCTAAACATTGTATGTATTTCTTCCATTGCATTGTTTTGGTTGCCATTATAACACAAGATACTTTAGGCTCATCAAATCCAGCAGTAAGTATTTCAATAGATATTAAACCTTTTATAAGACCAGCTTTATAAGATTGCAGAATTAACTCACGTTGTTTTGTTGAGGTATCAGCAGTAATTGATTTAGTTATTATATTTTGTTTAGCAAACTCTTTTTCTAATTCTTTGCAGTGTTTCTTATTTACTGCAAAACATATAAATTGTCGTTGTTCTCCATTACTAATATAATTATCTACTATTGATTTGTTTATATCTTCTTTGTTTATCGCTTGTTCTAATTCGGTTTCATCATAATCATTACCTTTTATTTTTACGTTGCTTAAATCAATAGATAAACTACTATAACATTTAAACGGAACGAGCCATCCTAAATCAATTAAATCTTTTGTTTGGTAGTTATCAATAATAGTATCAAAACCATCTAATAAATACCCTTTATTATCTGTTGGTGTTGCTGATAACCCTATAAAAATAGCATTAGGAAACCTATCAAATAATGATTGTACTAAGTTTGATTCATAAGCAAAGTGAACCTCATCAATTATAACGATTTTAGGTGTTGCTATTTCAACGTTATTTAATGTTTGTAGTGTTGCTACCAAACATTTATAATCGTTGCTTATATCCTTGTTTTCGCCTTGTAAGTATTGTGGTTCTAAACTGCTAAATTTATCAAATGATTGTTCAGCTAATTGGATTCGATGTGAAGTAAACAATACTTTATTATTCTTTGCTATTGCGTTTTTGATAATATCATAAGCTAAGATAGTTTTTCCAAATCCAGTTGCAGCCATTACTAAAAGTTTGTTATTACCTTTAGATATTTCGTTTGCAATTTCTTGTTTTACGTGTTGTTGTGGTTTTCTTAGTTTGTACATTAAAACATTCTTATTTGTGATGTATGTTCTTTTAATCTCTTTAATGATGCTTCGTAATAATCTTTGTCTAATTCACAAGCAGTTAAATCAAATCCTAAGTTATGACAAGCTAAAGCTATACTACCTGAACCTAAATGCGTGTCAAGTATCTTGTCTCCTTCTTTAGCGTAGTTTATTAAAATCCATTCATATAGTTTTATGCTTTTTTGAGTTGGGTGTATTCTTGTTCCGTCTATGTTATAAAAGCCCCTATCTCCAACCGGTGGTTGTCTAAATATTAAATTTTTACTTTTAAATGAAGTCCAAGCCATTTCACTCATACTCATTAAATGTTTATCAGTCATTTTTTTATCCCAAATTAAAAAACAAGGAGTAGCACCTAAATAATCTAAAAAATAATTAGCCCCCCAAATAATTTGATTTTTGCTAATTCTAAATAATTCTTTAAAGTATTCCTTATTAGGTATTTGAGAATCCCATTTTTTACCATCATCAAACACTCTTGTTTTTACATCTATCCCATAAGGAGGGTCAACAATAGCAAGGTCAAAGTAATTATCTTCATACCTTGCCATTAACTCCATATTATCTTCATTAGTTATTTTTATCATAAGTTTATGTTTTTAGTTATTGTTGATTGCGATACGTTATAAATGGTAGCTATTTCGTTATGTGTATACCCTTTTTTATAAAGTCGTTTTATTTTTTTTACATCAACATCTAATATTTTATTTCTTTTATTAAATGTTAGTTGTTGTTCTAACTGCATTTCAATTATATTAATCTTTCTAATTTCTTTTGGTGCTTCATTACCAGTTAATGCAATTAATTCCAGCTTTTGTTGTTGCACCTCTCTTAAACCATCTTTAAGTAATATTTGTACGTAATTCATAATTAAAACATTCTTATTTGATTCTGGTGTTCATTTAATCTCTTTAATGATGCTTCGTAATAGTCTTTGTCTAATTAACAAGCAGTTAAATCAAAGCCCAAATTATGACAAGCTAAGGCTATTGAGCCACTACCTAAATGAGTATCAAGTATTTGAAAACCATTTGTTTCTGTATGTTCATTATAGCAATCATCACAATTTTGCCATAATTTAAAACCACCATCACCAGCAACATCTTCATAATACCCACCATCGTTTTTACAAGTTTTACAAGTAGCATATCTCATTAATTGCCATTCGTATAATTTAACTGGTTTTTGTGTTGGGTGTCGTTTTTTACCATCATAATCTGGCAAAGTAGATAATCGTTTAAATATCCTAATATTTTTATCAATACTACACCAAGCCAATTCAGCTTCAGAAAAGCTTAAGTTAGGATTTAGCTTATCCCAAATTAACCAATTATTATTTAATGGTAATTCAAAATAATTGCCACCCCAAATAATTTGGTTTTTAGAAACCCTAAATAATTCATCAAAGTATTCTTTAGTAGGTACTGCATTATCCCAATCCTTACCTTTTTTAAATTCGTGTTTACCACTTCCCATTGTCATTTTACCTGCACCTATTCCATAAGGTGGATCAACAATAGCTAAGTCAAAGTAGTTATCTTTATATCTTGCCATTAGTTTCATATTATCTTCATTAGTTATTTTTATCATAATTCTTTATTTATTAGTTTTAATACATTTTCGTAATCTTCTTGTGTTTCTTTGTCAAATCTAAGATCGTTTCTAAATGTTTTTAAGTTATATGAAATACTATTTAAAGCATCGTATTTAAGTAACTTTGTTGCTTCACATTGTTTCATTTTAAACATCGGCACAATGATGTAGCTAATCATTCTTTTAGCTTTAGGCAGATTGCCCTTTCTGGACTTCTTTCGTATATCTACTTTGTAGTAATTAGATACAATTCTTATTATTTGTTTAGGTGTTTTATTCATTCCGTTTTTTTTAGTTATTCAAATATATAAAAAATATATTATTTTAAATGCTTTTTATTTATTTATTTTCAAAGTCTTTGATATAATTATAAACCGTTCTTCTGGTTATGCCAAGCGTTTCACTTAATTTAGTTTTGCTAATTTTTGGATTTGATGAATAAATAGCCACAAACTTATCATAACTTGACTTGTCTGCATTTTTATTAAGTATGGTTTTAACATCTTTTGTTTCTAAACTATTTACTTTTATTTTCTTCGCCATTGATATAAAGTAATTACTTAATTTTTCAGCTTTTAATACACTATCTTTTTTTATTACTCCTAATGTATAACTATCATCAGAATAACTTGATAGCGTGTTTATAAGTAGTGCAAAACGTGGTATGTATGCCTTTTGTTTAGGCAACATTGACTTCATATACTCGTTTTCTTCATCTGAATTTTGAACATCAGTAATTTTATTAAATATTCGTACCCATTCTTTATTTGCATCTTCAGAAAATCGTGCTATAATCGGATCAATTTCATCTTCTTCGGTGTATTGAATTAAATGCTTTAATTTTTCGTAAAAGTTTAATATATAATCAGAATACCAATCTAAGTATTCTTGTTTCATTTCTTCCTCATTATATCTATCTACTTCTAAATCTGGATAACAGAACAACATTCTATCTATAAATCCATTGTCTTTATTATCTTCAGTATAAAATCCATCCATAATTCCTGGTTGAATACCACCAAGAACTGGTATAAATGCACGTTCAACAAAACTACTTTTAGCAGTCTTTCTATTTAGGTTTATTTCTTTACCACTCCAAGATGATAGCCAATGTTCTAAATCAGAACCTTGCCTATATTTATTCATATCTTTAAACCAACCTGCTAATTCATCTTTTAATACACCAATACCATTTTTATTTTCTCCGTGCAATTCTACTAATGCTTCAAGTGTAATATCATTTACAATAAATTGTGTTTTAGTAGGTCTTTTTATTTCTTCAGTTAATTGTTGTTGTTGTTTATCAAGGTCTTTATATTCGTCATACTTTGCAGAATTTTTAATATATGATTTAATTTCTTTGCTATTCTTTTTTTGCATTGGAAAAGTAACATTTGATATTGATGGTGTTTTACCAATTCCAGCTTTACCTATTAATGCTATCCAAACATTAGCACTTTCAATCCAACCACGTTTTACTTCAATGTTAATAGAATTACCAATAAGAATAGATGTCATCCACAACATTGAACACGCCATAAAGTCTATTGAACTATTTAAAGTTGAATTACATACTAAAATATAATTTTGTATTTGTTCTGGAAATACATCTAACGGAAATGTTAAATCTTTTTTATCATATTTAATATTTACTGATTTTAATATTGGTTGTGGTTTTAATCGTTCTCCAAATCCTTGTTTGTATATTTCTTTAGCCCCTTCTGAAAAATCTCCATTGAATTTAGAATAACAAAAAGCTGCAAATGGTGATATTAATTTTTCGTGTGGATATAATGTTGCAGTTGTAAAAAGATACATACATCCAGAATCTTTATAAACATAACCAGAATGTGCTGCTTTTGATCCGTGTCTTTTAATAATGTATTTATCGTTTACATTTCTTACTATTTTAAAATCATCACTAATAATATCTAAAATAGAAGTTCGTTCATTATAATCATCCCAAGGATTTAATCCAGTAGATTCATAATTTTTATATTCTTTTCTTGGTACTTCAATAATTGCATCATCTACATAATTATAAGTTCGTGATACACTCCATAATATATCACGATCTTCATCAGATATAAAATCAATATCGATATAAGTGTTTTTAGATATGTTCTTTTCATACACAAAGATATAACCACCTTTACCTCTACTTTCTATTACAGCCTCTTTATGACCTTTTAAACACGCTATTTTAGTATTACCCTCAATACGTTTAGATTTATAAAGAATATGATAACCGTTATTTTGTGTTTTATATATTGTAAACTTATCATCAAAGTCTAATATATTATCTTTTAGAAATGATAGATACTCATCCCAAAACGCAACTTGTTCTTTTGCAGTAGAAAATACTTTTAAATCAATGTCAATACATTCAAGATAATTATAACCAGTAATGATGCCTATATTATTAGTTGGTGCTAATTCTTGACCATCTTTTTTAATAATACCACCTTTGTAATTATATTGCTTTTCAAATTGTTGTTTGGTAAGTGCTTTATCTTGCAACTTACTCCAGGAAAAGTTTGGTCTTTTACTTTCTCCAACGGTAAGTAACGAGAAACCCTCGTCTAATAATCGGTTACATTTTGTTAGTTCTATCATAAGTAATAATGTTGGTTAAAAAAGCCTATAAAATCAGTAGTAGTAGATACATCATTTATAGGCTTGGGTAAAAAATGTTTTTTAGAGCTACTACTCTCGTTTGACAAATATAAAATTAATTAATTTACTACGCAAATAAAAAAGTGTGCAATTCATTTCACACTTATTTCACACTTTTTTCACACTTTTTTCACACTTTTCATTTTTGTAACTAATTGATAAATAACACTTTAACCCTTAAAAGTGTGAAATTTATACACTTTTCACACTTTTTATTTTTTTCACACTTTTTTTTTCATTTCTATTTTTCACTTTTAAATGTGTGAAAAGTGTGCAATTTTCCCACTTTTTCTTATAATCTATTGAAAACTAACACTTTACATAAAAAAACCATTTCACACTTTTTTCACACTTTTCACACTATTTCACACTTTTGCACAAAAAAAAAACACCATACTTAATATGGTGCTTTAAAATTGGTTGTTTTTTATTTAGAATGGTAAATCACCAGAATCAGCTTTTACTTCTTCTGCTTGTACCTCAATATTACTTGCATCAGATTCTATACGCCAACCTTGAATAGAATTGAAATACTTTGCAACACCCTCTGGATTGATCCACTCTCTACCGTGTAAATTAATACCTATTTTCACATCTTCGCCTACATTGTATTTACTTAATAAATCACATTTATCTTGGATAAATTCAATTAGTAATTCCTGTGGGTATTGTTCACTTGTCGTTAATACCATTTCACGTTTTCTGAATCCATTAGATCCAAAAGTTTGTTCATCTTTAATTAGTTTAATCTTTCCTTGTACTTCCATTGTTTAAAATTTTAATTGTTCTACTTGTTTATTGATTCTTGTTAATAATTCATTTGCTTCATTTAAAGAAAGTTCTCTACATTCTTTAATTGTCTTTAGTACTGGTCTTGCATTAGTGCCTATATTCACTTCACTATCTAAAGTTAATTCTTTAATAAAGTTGTTTTTTAATGATTCTGGTCTAAACGCAATCCAATACAATTTAACTAATTTAGGGTTAACCGTGAAATAGTGAATGCATTGGTGTATATTTTCTAAAGGTATTTCATTAGATAACAATACTTCAGTATGTTTCTTTCTACCAAAGCATTTAATTTCACAAGCTAAAGTTTCATCTTCAGTAATACCATCTGGAGATATACCAAGTAATTCATTTTCTTCAGATTGCAGCCAACCAGCAGTTAAAAAATCTATCTTTGTATATTCCTTTAAAAATTCTAATGCAAAAGGTTCTAATTCGTTACCTCTTAACATTGCTTCATTTTGATAGCTTTCTTCTGGTTCGTAATCTTCCAGATATTGTGAAAGAATATCAATAAACAAAGTATCACCTTTTGTGTGTAATCCTTTTGACAAAGTACCACCGATTTTTCCGTGCTTTAGTTCAAACCATTGTTCACTTCTTTGTTCAATTTCTTTGTAGTTTATCATTTTAATTTAGTTTTTAGATTTTCTTTTAATGCTAATACGCTTGGCAATGACTTCTCGCTTACAGATAAAGATGTCCAAAGAGTAACTAATTCTTTTAATGTCTTAGCACTATTTAATAAATCTAATGCTTTAGAATCGCTTATATTAGGTATTGGACTTTCTGACTTTACTTTTATACCACCTGTAACTTTACCCATCATTTTAATAGTTGGATCAAAATACAATTCAATAGCAACATCATTCCAATTACCGATATTTCTCGAATCTACTGAAGATAATTCTTTTTTAACTTTTACAATATTTGCTATCGTTTTTCTATTTGTAGAATTAACCACCATTGGTTTAACCTTTTCTTTAAAGTTAATAAAGTACCCATCTGTTTTATTTCCAGATACGTTTACACCTTTATCAAAAAAGCAGTCTTGGATAGTTAATATACATTTGCCTTTATCGGCAACTATCATTTCAACATCAACACCAGCTAAATGGGTTGACTTTCTGTACTTCATACAATCAATGTTTTTTTCCATTTTAATAATTTATTTAGTTAATAATCTTTTTTACAAATATACGTTTTTTAATGGTTTTATCACCATCAAAAGGAGATTTTAACGTTTTAATATTTCCTTTTTTGTCGTAAGTAATTACAACACCTGTGTTTAATTTAGTTTGTTTCATCTTAATATATTTCTTAATTCATCCAATCTGCTGCGTACTCACTCTCACAAGATGAACAACAAAATTGTGTTGTACATAGTTCTCGGCAATTCTCACATTCAGAATGGTCGTTTAAACTTCTTTGGTAATTCTCGTAATCGTTGTAAAATGCTTCCATAATTATTTAGTTTTAGGTTTTGTATTATTTTCTAAGTCGTTTAACCAATCACTATGATTAATTAAATAGTTATCCCAATTGTTTTTCATCTTCGTAAAGTTTTTTAATTAGTAATAATTCATTGTGTAAGTACTCATTTCCAGTACTTGTCAATTCGATTAATTCATTTAGTTTGTCTAACATAATGTAAAAGTATATATAATATATTACATAAACAAAAAAAAGAGCAATTATTTTACTAATTGCCCTTAAACTAAAAAAAATTACTATGAAAAAACTATTGCAAATATACTATTTTTTATTTAATTACCTAATGCCATTGGTACATTTATTGCAAATTCACCACCAAATACAACTGCACAACCTATTGCTGGTTTTTTGAAGTTCTTTCCATACGCCATTGCATACGATTGATGATCGATACCACAACCAACTGCACAACCAAATATCTTAAAATTAGCACCTACAACAAACTCTGTAAACATTTCTGTATGTCGATGCCCTTGAACGGTTGACATCATATCATCTTTTGCTTTCTTTGATGCTCTACCAGATTCTCCGTGAATGTATTGAACCCCATCAATTACAACTCTATCTGTAAAAGTCCATCCAGGCACATTTAAGACGTCTGAATATTCTTTTATCCATTGTTTAGGTACACCACCAGAAAACGCTTTACGTCTTATTAATCTATCGTGGTTTCCTATTGTAACAAATGCTTTAGGGAATGCTTTATACCATCGTTGTAATCGTTTTATTGCTAATGTAAGTTCATCGCCACCACCCATTCCATCTGGATCGGTATCGTGATAACTTGAATAATGATTGTCAATTACATCACCAATAAAAATAACATCAGTACAATTATAATTTTGATATGTTTCTTTGCAGTGTGCTAAATAGCTATCTAAACAAAATGGTTCGTGCAAATCACCGATAACTAAAATTCTTTTTTGCTTTTTGGTAATATTTAGAAATGCTTTCTTTTTATTACCTTTTAATCTTGGTCTAAAATCACTCATAATATTTATTTATTAGTTAAAAATTAAATCCAACACCAATAGTATAAAATGGTTTCCCATCGCTTCCTATACCTAATTTAGCCAACCATTTATCTTTGTGTACATAATATAAGTTTAAAGATAAACTATGTACGTAATTGCTGAAATTCACATCAGTACCGATAAATAGATTGGATTTTATTATTGTGTTAGTTGTTTCCGTTGTTGTTGATTTGTTAAATGTAGTTAATTTAATATTTCGTTTGTATATCATATCAGCGAAAATAGTGCTTTCTAAGAAACCATTTTGTAATGTATCTACGTATGTGTATTTATTCACTAACTTGTCTTTAAACACCACCTTTGTAATTGTATCGTATTGTTTTATAGTATCTTTAATACGAATGTACACTTTTTTTATTGATTGTGGCTTAGTATTATCAATTATTTTAGTGATCGTGTCATACTTTACTTCTGTTTTAGTAATTGTTTTTACTATTTCTGGCTTAGAAAAGTATAAATAAAGTAGTACAATTATAGCAATGTAAGGAATTAATTTAAAATATTTTCGCATTTTGTTTGTTTATTTAAAAAAAAACATTAAATTTGCTCTGTGCGATATTGCACATAACTTGGTAAAGTTAGTCAAAACATCCAACAGATTTTCAATTAAACCAATCTTTAAATAGGTTGGTTTTTTTGATGATTCCAACGTGCTTTAGTCTTTCTAATATCATAATGCGTAAAGGTGTCGTAAACACCCAAACCACCTTGTAATATATTACCAGAATTTATAAAAACTTCTATTAAAGAATTAACTTCTATTGGTATAAAATTATCTATTGTTATATCTGCTGCTTTACCTAATAAGTGTTGGCTATTTTTAGATCCACCTATCTTTTCATTATGTTCTTCACATCTATAAGCACTATTAATTCTTATAGGTTGTTCGGTTGCAGTTCTTAACACTTGTAATTGATTGGCAAGTTTCTGAATGTTAGGTAGTACTTCTTTTGGTATTTCACAATTACCACATTTACAACCCATCTCTTTTAAAGTAAAATTCTTCGTTAATCTCATAATATATTTGTTTTAAGTTATTTACATCAAATATATATAAAAAACATTAGAATTTACATTAATTTTTGAAAAATCCATTTTAAAGATATGATTAATGCTGATGCACCAACAGCAAATGTTGTGGATTTTTTAATTATATCTTTTTCTAATGCAGTTAGTTTTTTATCAATTCTACTTAGCTTTTCAATAGCACCCTCTGTTTTTGTATCTGGATCTGATTTTAAATAGCTTTCAATTTTAGAAAAACGTAACTCCTGGTCGTTTTGGTATTTACTAAATTGCAACGATATTTCAAATTGCTTTTTAGATAATTCTTTATTCTGCTCTAATATTTCTTCTAAAATCTGTTTATTTGTTGCCATTTCTTAATTTTATTATGGCATCTATAACGCCTTGTGTTCCTATATAAACCATTCCTAAATTTACCCATTGCTCTCCATTTAGCTTTCCTAAATAAAGAAATAAACAACCTAAAACAAAAACCGTTAGCTTTTTACTTATAAATGAATTTAAAAATTTATCTACTATTGCTTTCATTAAAAATTATCTACTATCATTAACATTATAATAGGAATAGCAGAAGCAATAAAATCTAACCATTCTGGATTACCTTTTTTAAATAATTTATCGTGTATTAATTCTTTTGCAGCTACTAATATTAAAGCAATAAAACCACCTAAATTACCAAATAATAAAATTAAAGGAAATCCAATAATAAGACCTAGTAAAACGTGGTCTTTTTTATCAAAGGCGATGCTATTTATGAGTTTCTTTAACACTAGAATTTATTGGAATTATAGTCTAAACCTAAAAAGCTATGTACTCCGTTACCATCAATGTCAACTGCATAAGATTTCCAACCATAAGGATGGTCATCTAAATCTTTAAATAAAGCATCAACGTGCCATTTGTCAGATAGTACTGGTGCAACTGTTTCGTTACCCTCTTCATCATATGTACCTTGTTGTAATACAATGTTGCCTAATTGTACAATAGTATGTTTATGCGTTGGGTATTCGTTACCATTTTCATCTGTTGCAGTTCCTAAAGCGTTTATTTTAGTTTCTGCTTGTTCTTTGCTATCAAGAGCATATTTAGCTATTCTTATCATAATTTTATATTTTAATAACTTTTGGTTATAACTATTGGTTATTATATTATTTATATTTTTACCCTTGTTTGTTTAATGGGTGTAATTGTTACTCTTATATTTTAGTTAATGCTTGTAGTTGTGCGTTTGATAATCTTGTGTTGTATAGTAGGGCTTGTCTAACTCCATTAGCGGATTGAAATGTAGCAGTTCCGTTTTCTCTTGAGCTTACATATACTTTATTACAAGCAGGTATTGTTACAGATGTATCAGTATGCACTTGTACACCGTTTACATATATTACAACATCATTTGCTTTATATCCAACTGCTATTTTACTATTATCTGCTATTGTTACAGTTGAGGTGTAAATTGCTTGAGTAACGCCACCTAAAACAATATAAACAGCATAATTTGAAAATGTAGTGTTTTGAATTATTACAATGTAATTGGAAGTTGTGCCATCACTTATAGAAAAAAATCTACCATTATTTGATTCAACCCATTTACTTGTTTCTACAAAAATTGTCCCCTCTGTTTGTCCTATAATTCCACTTGGAGGCGTTTGAGTACAACTTTCAGCCACTCTCGTTCCAATACTACCTTGTGTTGGTATGTACGAAGTAGCGTAGCTTCCTGCTTCTAGTTGCATTCCTGTTACTTTAAATCCTTTTGATGATTGTGTTGGGTATTTTACTATACCAAATCTATTATTTGTGTCTGTTGCAGTTCTTGTTGATGAAACTCTATAAATATTAGTACTTCCTAATCTT
>Ga0208134_1001091_pt1 | contig 16437 bp, 24 predicted proteins | sample VirMetDEL_Mar_31_FD_184515 | JGI IMG/M metagenome (GOLD analysis project Ga0208134, IMG submission 184515) | Aqueous microbial communities from the Delaware River and Bay under freshwater to marine salinity gradient to study organic matter... | ecosystem: Environmental > Aquatic > Marine >... | reverse complement strand
TATTGATGAGGTTAAAGCTTTAATTAAAAACGCTAAAGCCCCAGGGGAAATAGTTAGACTAGAAAGAAGATTAGCTAGGTTATCAGCGATGGTAGCCGTTATAAAAGTAGGTGCGAATTCAAGCATCGAGCTTAAGGAAAAAGCTGATCGCGTTGAAGATGCAATTTGCGCAACAAAAGCCGCTATTAAAGAAGGTATTGTACCAGGTGGAGGTATTGCTTTACTAAACGCATCGACATTGCTGAAACCAAATAATGAAGGCGAAGAAGTTTTGCTAGAAGCTATTAAAGCTCCTTATAAAACAATTTTGAAAAACGCTGGCTTACCAGAAGTATTTCCGAATAGCAAAGGTAAAGGAATTAATGTTGTTACCGGTAAAGACGTTAACATGATTAAGTCTGGGATTTTAGATCCTTTGCTTGTTACTAAAAGCGCACTAAAAAACGCGGCTTCAGTAGCTACTACTATTTTGTCAACCGATTGTGTAATTAATAATTTAAGAATCGATGAAGGCAATAGGTAGAAACTTAATTATTAAGTCAGAAAAGCTAGGATCTAAAACTACCAAGGGTGGTTTAATACTAGCAGAAAAAGATAGAGAAGATGTTAGATACGTAGTGGCAACCGTTGTAAGTATCGGAGAAGAAGTACTTGGCGTAAAAGAAAACGATAAAATTTACTACGACAAGCACGCAGGTCACTCAATTGATTTTGAAAATACAATATACAAAGTTATAAAAGTACAAGATGTAGTTGTTGTTTTATGAAAAAGCTAAAGGCAAGTGACGTTAAAGAAACGGGATTGCTTAAACATTATAGAGTGATTCGTAAGTGGGCATGCAGAAACAACAAACTAAATGACGCAGATTTAGAACTGTTAATATACTTTGACTGTATGGATCTTTTTACAAAACACGATTTTGAAATTGGTACATATGCTTATAGCTGGGATAATAGACGATGGAATAGGTTACTTAAAGAAGGTTGGATTGTGGTTTGGAGAAATCGTAACCGCACAACGCAAAAATATAACATATACAAAGTATCCTTTAAGTGTAAACAGCTTATAAGCAAAATGTATCGAATCATGTTAGGAGAAGAAGATATACCTACCAGTGAAAAAAGAAACTCAATAATGCGAGGTAAAACGTATACAGACAAAGTTTTACAAACCGCTATAAATAATGTTAACAAAGATAAAACAAGATAACTATGCTAGTAAATCCCTTGACAGGTCAAGAGCCTGATAAAAAAACCTTGACGCCCCCTCCCGCTGCTAATACACTGGGTGTTGCTAAAAATATATTTGATAAAAAATTTTTAGAAAAAGCAGTTGACATTAATGGGACGGAAGAACAAAGACAAATAGGTGCGGCTGGAATGAATGCTCCTATGTACGATATTAATAACCCTAAATACAAAAACGTATTATGAAAAATGGAATTGTAGGAGAAAACACTTTATGGGACGGGCCTTTGAGCCAAGAAAATAGACCACACGGAAAAGGATCTAGTTCTGGTAAAAACGGAATGAAACTTAAGTTAGATGTACCATGTACGTGTGGAGCGGGAACTCCGATCACGCAAAGAGCAAAATAGATATGAGTTTAGACGATATAAAAATCTTTACTTTAAATAGTACGACATTGGCAATAAGCATTTCCTCTACAGAAACTTTGTTAAAAATTGTTTTGCTAGTTATTTCTATTTGTTATACCGGGCATAAATGGTATGTAAATATACTCAACAGAAAAAGAAATAAGTAGTGAGAGAAATAGATAAGGTTATAGTACATTGTACGGCAACTCCTGAGTGTAGAATTACTACCGTTGAAGATGTTCGTAGATGGCACAAAGAAAGAGGGTGGTCAGATATAGGCTACCATTACCTTGTTTATTTAGACGGTACAGTACACGAAGGTAGACCAGTGGAAAGAAGTGGTGCTCATTGTAAAGGTCACAATAAAACTTCTATAGGTATTGCATACGTAGGAGGTATCGATAAAGATACATTTAAAGCGAAGGACACAAGAACAGACGAGCAAAAAGAAGCTTTGTGCGATATGCTAGAATACTTTAAAACAACGTACCCTAAAGTTTCTATATACGGACATAGGGATTTTTCTAGCAAAGAGTGCCCTAGTTTTGATGCTAAAAAAGAGTACGAGAACATAACTAACATGTGGTAATATGGCAAAGAAAAAAACAAACAAAGACGCTTGTTATTTTAAAATAAAAAAAGCATACAAAGTGTTTCCTTCAGCTTATGCTAGTGGAGCTATTGCTAAATGCAGAAAAGCTAAATCTAGAAAGTAATGGCTGTACGTAAAACGAAAGAAGGTGCTTCTCTTAAACGATGGTTCAAAGAAAAGTGGACAGATGAAAAAGGAAACGTTTGCGGGTCTACCAAAAACAAAAACACTAAGAAGTGTAGACCGAGTAAAAGGGTAAGCGGTAAAACACCTAAAACCTGGAGCGAAATGTCTTTTGATGAAAAAAAGAAAGCTGTTTCAGAAAAGAAAAGAGTGGGAATGGGTAAAAGAACATCATCACTAAAACGTAAAAAATAAACATTATGCCAAAAGTAGGAACTAAAAAGTTTGCTTATACAGCAAAAGGAAAAGCGGCAGCAAAAGCTTACGCTAAAAAAACAGGTAAAAAAGTAGCTGCTAAAAAGAAAAAATATTAGTATGGCAGATAAAAGCAAAATGGCTTGTAATAAGCCTATGAAATCAGACAGAGCCGGTAAAAAGAAAATGGTTAAAGGATGCGAAGGTGGTAAAGAAAAGCTTATTCACTTTGGAGCATCTAAGTATGGTCATAACTATTCAGCCGCTGCTCGTAAATCTTTTAAAGCAAGACACAAATGTGGAACTGCTAAAAGTAAACTAACAGCAAGATACTGGTCCTGTAAAAACTTATGGGGCGGTAAAGGAGGATCAACAAAGTCTAACCCATCAGGTGTTAGAGGTAAATATTAATAATAAACAAAAACAAAAATTATGCCAGTAGAAGCATTTGACGACGCGTCAAGAAGTATTAGTAAAAGAGGATCTGCTAGAAGAAAAGCATCAAGAGAAGCTAACAGTAAAAGAATAGCCGCAGGACAAGCTAAAAAAGCTAAAAAGAAAACACCTCAAAGCGAGTTTAACAAATACGCTACGCCCGGACAAAAAAGAAAAGCAGCCCGTAACAGCAGTGTGAACAAGGCTGACGTTATAGCTAAAGGTAAAGCAGCTAAAACAGCTAAGCAGAATAAAAAGCCAGCAACCACGCAGGAAAGCCTTTTAAATATTAAAAACGAATTTGTAGGATTCAAACCGTTCGAAGAAGCTAATAAAGGTGGTAATATTACTGAAACAATAACACCTAAAGTGCGACCTAAAGCAAAGACTGTTGAAACAAAAGTAAAACCAGCTACTGAAATTAAAGCACCGGCAGCAAAAGCGCCAGCAGCAAAAGCTCCTAAAATGGCTAATACAGGTTTTACATCCGCAGCTGATAGAATAAGAAATAAAGGAGTTAGTAATTTAAAACCTACGCCTTCTAAAACAAAAAAAGGTTCTTACAACTTTAGCGAAGGAACTGGTCCTAATACCAGCGTTTTTGATAAAACTAAGAACGTAGCTCCGAAAACTGAAGAAAAGGCTAAGCGGAAAAAGCGAGCAGCAAAAGGATCTAGAGCAGCTACGCTTAAAAAAGGATTTGGATATTAATATATGAGCTGGATTGCAAAACTATTAGGCTCAGGTACTAAAGGTATCGGTGATTTAGCAAAGGATATTAGAGAGGCTATAAAAGGCAAAGAACTAGATCCTAAAGTGCAGATCGAAACTGCAGCTAAACTAGTTGAGCTACAGACAAAAATAAACGAAGCAGAAGCAGGGCATAGAACCTTGTTTGTCGCAGGTTGGAGGCCTTTTATTGGTTGGGTCTGCGGTACTGCTTTATTATATAACTTCATACTACGGGATTTGCTTATATTTGCGAATCCCAGTTGGAGTGGATTACCAGCATTACAAATGCAAGAATTGTTTTCAATCTTGTTTGGTATGCTAGGATTAGGAGGATTAAGAACATTTGAAAAGAAAAATAAACTAACTAAATAAATGGCAGCAGGAATAGGATTAGGAATAAGTATGGGTTGGGCACTTGCTAAAAAAGGTTTTAGTGCGGTTATAGAAGGTTTATTTGCGATCTTAGAAGCTAGATCTACTTTTTTTGAAAATGCGAACAACTCAAAGTTAGGTGTTCAAGAACTAGAGACCGCGGGCTTACTTGACAAGGCTAGTATTATACTTACGCCTACAGGATACAGCGTAGACAATATTCATAATTTGAAGCCAAGTTCAACGCTTTTTGGCGACATGACCCTTATTAAGAACGGAACTTGCACTAGGGTTAATGAAAACGGTTTTGTGGAAACAGTAGCTTCTGACGTTCCAAGGATAGATTACTCAAAAGGAGACGGAGCGATATTATGCGAGAATTCTTCGGTAAACCAAATAAGATATAGTGAAGACTTTTCAAATGCTCTTTGGACAAAAGGAGCAATTGGCTTAACATCTTCTACAGGTACAAGCCCTAGAGGGACAAGTCAAACGCTTTACACAATTACTAGGCAACCTGCTGCAGGAGATGGTTTACACGCTGCTCTTGCTAGCGCGGGGGCTGATCAGGGGATTGGAATGTCGGTATGGCTTAGAAGAGTTTCAGGACCAGGGAGTACAGGTCAAGTTTGGATTGGTAGAGAACCACAAACTAGTCCTTTAACGCCGAGCGAAGGAGAGCTAGTTACTGTTGGTTCTGATTGGCAAAGATTTGAATACAAAACAACAGACTTTCCAGCATCAACAACAAGAATGTACATTAACCCTCAGTTTGGTCACTATTTTCAAGTATGGGGAGCTCAGACGGAAAAAGCAGCCGTTTCTAGGCCAGGAAGACTTTCAAGCTATATTCCAACTAGCTCAGGGTCGGCTACAAGAAATAGAGATAACTATTTAAACGGAGGAGGCGCAACGTTAATTGGGCAGACAGAAGGAGTGTTTTATTTTGAAGGCGCTTCGTTAACAGACTTTTCTACTGGTAGGGCAATAGCTTTGTCTGACGGAGGAGCAGCTAATAGAGTTGTTTTATATTTTGATTATTCTCAGGCTAAAATAAGAGCACTGGTTAGAGACGGTAATAATAACCAGATAATTTTTATACAGCCTATAACTGGACAAACAGATTTTAATAAAATAGCAGTAAAATACAAATCAGGCGATATAGCTCTTTGGATAAACGGCACGGAAGTAGATACATCTACTACTTCGCTTTCGTTTACATCTTCTTTAACCGAGCTAGCTTTTGACCAAGGAAACGGCTCTATACATATGGACGGTTTTATCAAACAAGTTGCAGTATTTAAAGAAGCATTATCAGACGCGGAATTAGTCGCACTAACATCATAATATATGGGATTACACATAGGCAAGTATGCTTTCAATTCAGAAAAGCAAGCAAAAAGCAAAATAAAAGCACTAGGCACACAAACTACAGACGAAGGTGTAGAGTATTCTACGCACCCACACACTGTTACAGAACTAGGCATAGAGCGGTTATCTGAGAACATTTACGACGAAGAAGGCGAATTACTTCACGAAGCTATTTACGGGACAGACTACTTGGTAGACGTTTTATGGTGTGACATTGAAGATGAAGATGGCAACGTGAGCCACCCTTATGGATGGGCTACATATTCGGTTAATGTAAGTAGCGAAGGTATACACAGCTTTTCAGGATTAAAATATCAAGAATTAAAAATAACAAACAACTAAACAAAAAACAATGGGACAATTCGGAAATCAACCAGATTTTGCAACATCAGCTACGCAAGTAGCCTCACTTCCAGCGACGCCTACAGAGCCTTCTGCTATTTATATAGGAGAGCTAACGGATTCAGCTGCAGCAGCGTCTATCGTAGTTAACTTAGGGAACGATAGCACTAACGTTACCTTCAAAGGTATTGCTACAGGATTTTTACCTGTTATCGTAACTAAAATAGTATCTGCGGTAAACATAAATGCAAATAGCATAATTTTTATCAGATAAGTAATAACTTACTTATTCAGGTGATTTTATAGTAAAGCAATTAAATTAAATATAATAAAATGAAAACACAAAAAATTACAAAAGAGGAACTAGACTTAATTGTAAACAACCAACAAGCTAAGCAGAAGTTATTTTCTGACATCGGTATACTAGAAGTGCAAAAACACAACTTGTTACACGATATTTCAGAAGTAGCTAGACGGGACGGCGAAGTAAAAAAAGAACTAGAAGAAAAGTACGGCGCAGTAAACATTAATTTGGAAACTGGGGAATATACTGAAATTGAAAAAGAAAACGAATAATGGGAGCGGTAGTAAGAAAAATTAGTATTGGATCAGATTACAAAAACGATGCAATGCATTACGCCGTAGGTCAACAAGTTTACGGAGGACATACCATTACAGCTATACTGCTTAGTGAAAAAGACAACTCTTATAGTATTTACATTAAAAAGAAAGATGAGGTAATGCCGTGGAAGAAGTTCAATTCTAACATGGCTATATCCGTTGAGTATGATTTAGAATACTAATGAATAGTGTTTACGACTTTATTGTAACACCCGTAGGAGAGAGGTACAATAACGACATAAAAGTAGGTGACAAAAGTTTGGTTTTAAATACCAGTATTGAAAAGTTTAAGTTTATAAACAAGGTAGCGAAAGTAGAATCTATACCTTTAGCTTATTCTACACCTATAAAAGTCGGAGATGAAATTATTATACATCATAACGTTTTTAGAAGGTTTTATAATCAACAAGGCAAAGATGTAAATAGTAGTAAGTTTTTTAAAGAAGACAGTTATTTTTGTCAACCAGATCAAATATACTTATATAAGCGAAATGGAAATTGGAAGTCTTTTAACGAAAGATGCTTTGTTGCACCTGTTAAAGAAACAGACATTTTTAGCGGCAAAAAAGAGAAAGAACTTGTTGGTATACTAAAATATGGTAACAAGTCCTTAAACGAGCTTAAAATAGCTCCAGGGGACTTAATAGGGTTTACGCCTGACAGTGAATTTGAATTCACAATAGATGGGGAAAAGCTTTATTGTATGAAATCTAATGATATTGTAATTAAATATGAATACAAAGGAAACGAAGAAAAATATAATCCAGGCTGGTCAAAGAGCGGTTGAAGAGTTGATTAAAGTAGCAAAAGAAGCTATTGTTGATTCTGAAGATGATTTGTCAGCGGATAAATTAAAAAACGCAGCAGCTACCAAAAAGCTAGCTATATTCGATGCGTTTGAAATACTATCGAGGATCGAGGAAGAAGAAGAAAGACTTAACGAAAAACCTAAGGATGTTAAAAAAGAAGAAAAAACATTTAAGGGTTTTGCTGAAGGAAGATCCAAGTAATTATGTACGAGCAAACATTATATAAAATAGACGACGATCACATTAAGCCTAAGATAATTAAGCAAATGAATCGTTACAAAAAGTGGGAGTATGGTTACAATGCTGAGCATGATATCGTGGTTATTAGTAAGACTGGAGAGATTGGAGAAATTTATGATATCCAGAATCTTAAAATCGCTCTACCTAAGGCAGCAAAGAACGTATATAAACGCTCAGATAAAAAAGATGAGCAGTTCTGGGAGACTGCGGAATATCCAAAAGAATTAAGCAAAATAAAAAGCGTATTCGATTGGGAAAAATACCCGTCGGACTTTAAAGAAAAGTGGTACGATTATATTGATCAAGAATTTAATTACAGAGATGAAGGTTTTTGGTTTTACAGTAACGGTAAGCCTACATATGTAACAGGTACACACTATATGTACTTACAGTGGACAAAGATTGACGTAGGTCATCCTGATTTTAGAGAGTCAAACAGATTGTTTTTTATATTTTGGGAAGCTTGTAAAGCAGATAAAAGAAGCTACGGTATGTGCTATTTAAAGAATAGACGTTCTGGATTCTCGTTTATGTCATCAGCAGAAACAACACATCAAGCAACAATGTCTAGTGACGCTAGATTCGGTATACTATCAAAGTCAGGAGCTGATGCGAAAAAAATGTTTACGGATAAGGTTGTACCCATATCTATTAACTACCCTTTCTTTTTTAAACCCATACAAGATGGTATGGACAGACCGAAAACTGAGTTAGCGTATAGAATACCAGCGAGTAAGTTAACTAGAAAAAAGTTAGACTCTAATGAGCAGCTTGAAGAACTTGTAGGATTAGATACTACAATTGACTGGAAAAATACAGGAGACAACAGTTATGATGGTGAAAAATTAAAACTACTAGTACACGATGAAAGTGGAAAGTGGGAAAAGCCAGACAATATTTTAAACAACTGGCGAGTTACAAAAACCTGTTTAAGGTTGGGTAGCAAAGTAATTGGGAAGTGCATGATGGGATCAACGTCAAACGCTTTGGATAAAGGAGGAGACAATTTCAAAAAGCTGTATGAAAGTTCAAACGTCGAAAAAAGAAACCGCAACGGACAAACTGGCTCAGGATTATATTCTTTGTTCATACCTATGGAATGGAATTACGAAGGATACATCGACGCTTATGGGTTACCTGTATTCGATACGCCAAAAAAACCTATCAAAGGGATTGATGGTGAACTAATAGATTTAGGTGTTATCGAACACTGGGAAAACGAAGTCGAAGGTTTGAAAGATGATCAAGATGGCTTAAACGAATTTTATCGTCAATTTCCTAGAACGGAAAAGCATGCGTTTAGAGACGAGGCAAAAGAATCTTTATTTAACTTGACAAAAATATACGAGCAAGTAGATTACAATGAAGACCTTAAAAATTCCGCTGTAGTTACTACAGGCAGCTTTCAATGGAAGAACGGTATAAAAGACACGACGGTTGAATTTTATCCAAATAAAAACGGTAGATTTAAAATAACCTGGGTTCCTTCGTATAACTTACAAAACCGCGTGATAATAAAGAATGGTGTAAAGTATCCAGGCAATGAACATATAGGAGCTTTTGGTTGTGACAGCTATGATATATCTGGTACAGTAGACAAAAAAGGTTCCAATGGAGCTTTACATGGGTTGACTAAGTTTAGTATGGAAGACGCTCCTGCTAATCATTTCTTTTTAGAGTATATCTCTAGACCTCAAACAGCAGAGATATTTTTTGAGGATGTTTTAATGGCTTGTGTATTTTACGGCATGCCTATACTATGTGAAAATAATAAACCTAGGTTGTTATATCATTTTAAAAGAAGGGGCTATAGAGGCTTCGCTATGAATAGACCAGATAAAACTATTCATAAACTTTCAGTTACTGAAAAAGAAATTGGTGGAATACCAAACTCTAGCCAAGATATAAAGCAAGCACACGCTTCCGCTATAGAAACATACATAGAAGAATTTGTAGGAAGGAAAGAAGAAGGGTACGGAGACATGTACCTGCAGAGAACTTTAGAAGACTGGGCTAAGTTTAATATAAACAATAGAACAAAGCACGATGCCTCTATTAGCTCAGGCTTAGCTATAATGGCTTGTAACAAAAACAAGTATACGCCAGTTGCAAAGCGGGAACTAAAAGCTATAAGCTTAGGGTTTAAGAAATACGATAATAATGGATTTACATCAAAAATAATATAAATGATAAATACTAACTATAACAGCTCTTTTCCTAGCCAAGTTGTAAGTAACGCTGAAAAAGCTAGCTTAGAATATGGAGAAATGGTTGGAAGAGCTATTGAAGGAGAATGGTTCGGGAGTACTCGAAGCGCTAACAATAGGTTTATTACAAATTTCAACAGCTTCCACAGCTTAAGGCTTTATGCTAGAGGCGAGCAACCTATTCAAAAGTACAAAGATGAACTTTCAATCAACGGAGATTTGTCTTACTTAAATTTAGACTGGAAACCGGTACCTGTTATAGCTAAGTTTGTGGATATTGTTGTAAACGGAATATCTAATAAAAACTACGAAATAAAAGCTTATGCACAAGATCCAGAGTCTTTGAAAAAGAAAACGGATTACGTGGACAAAGTTTTAAGCGATATGCAAACCAAAGAACATCTTTCCAATGTGAAAGAAACTTTAGGTCTTGATCTTTTTAACGTAGAAGATCCTGAAGCTTTGCCAAGAAACGAGGAAGAGCTTTCTTTGTATATGCAGTTAGAGTATAAGCAAAACGTTGAAATTGCAGAAGAAGAAGTAATAAACAATCTTTTAGATAAAAATAAATATACGTTAACAAGTAGAAGAATTAACTATGACTTAGTTACTTTAGGTATTGCAGCAACTAAAACTAGCTTTAATAAAGCGGAAGGGGTTGTGATTGATTATGTAGATCCTGCTAACTTGGTTTATTCTTATACCGAAGATCCAAACTTTGAAGACATTTATTACGTCGGAGAAGTAAAAGACGTTAGTTTATCTGATTTGAAAAAACAGTTTCCTAAACTTACTACTGAAGATCTTAAAGAAATAGAACAACACTCTGGTAATAGAAACCATAACTATAGCTATAACAGCTACGATAGCGATACTGTTACTTTAATGTATTTTGAGTATAAAACTTATTTGGATCAGGTTTTTAAAATAAAAACAACTGACCAAGGCTTAGAAAAAGCTATTGAAAAAACCGACGAATTTAACCCGCCTGAAGCGGACACGTTTAAAAAAGTTTCTAGAAGCATAGAAGTTATTTACTCCGGTGTAAAAGTTCTTGGAACTAATAAAATGATAAAGTGGGAGTTAGCGGAAAATATTACTAGACCGTATGCTGATACAACAAAGGCTATAATGAACTATAGCATTTGTGCTCCTAGAATATATAAAGGTAGAATTGAATCTTTAGTTAGCCGAATTACAGGGTTTGCTGATATGATTCAGTTAACACATTTAAAGCTACAGCAAGTTATGTCTAGAATAGTACCTGACGGTGTATTTTTAGATATGGATGGTTTAGCTGAAGTTGATCTTGGTAACGGAACAAACTACAATCCAGCGGAAGCGCTTAATATGTATTTCCAAACCGGTAGTGTGGTAGGTAGATCACTTACTCAAGACGGAGAACTTAATAGAGGAAAAGTACCTGTACAAGAACTAGCGTCGTCGTCTGGCCAAGGAAAAATTAACTCCTTGATTAATACATACCAGTATTACTTACAAATGATCAGAGATGTAACTGGGCTTAATGAAGCAAGAGACGGAAGCTCGCCGGATAAAAACGCTTTGGTTGGTTTGCAAAAACTAGCTGCAGCGCAGTCAAATGTAGCTACTAGACATATATTGCAAGCTAGTCTATATTTAACTCTTAGAACTTGCGAAAACGTATCGCTAAGGGTCGCGGACATGCTTTCATTCCCTTTAACTAGGTCTTCTTTAGATTCCAGTATATCTATATATAACTCGAAAGTACTAGGAGAAATGGCTACACTTAATCTTCATGACTTTGGTATTTACTTAGAGCTAGAACCTGAAGAAGAAGAAAAAGCAAAGCTGGAACAAAATATACAAGTAGCTTTGCAATCTGGTCAAATATTTTTAGAAGACGCTATAGATATTAGAAACATTAAGAACCTTAAGCTAGCAAATCAAATGCTAAAGTTTAGAAGGCTTAAAAAACAAGAAAGTGATCAAGCGGCTCAGCAGGCGAATATTCAAGCACAAGGGCAAGCAAACGCGCAAGCGTCAGAAGCAGCGGCTATGGCAGAGGTTCAAAAACAGCAAGCTTTAGCAGAAACAAAAATACAAATAGAGCAAGCTAAGTCTCAGTTAGATATTTCTAAAATGCAGCAAGAAGCTGAATTAAAAAGAGAATTAATGCAGCTAGAGTTCCAATACAATATTCAACTTGCCCAAGCTCAAGGCGCTGCTAAAAAAGGAACCGAAGAATACAAAGAAGACAGAAAGGACAAAAGAACAAAAATTCAAGCAACGCAACAAAGCGAACTAATTGACCAAAGAAAAAATGATTCTTTACCAAAGAATTTTGAGTCAGCTGGGTTTGACAACTTAGGCGGATTTGGATTGGAGCAGTTTTCTCCTAAATAGAAACAAACTTTATTAATTTTTATTATATTATATCATGTCAGAAACAACTAAACAAGAAGGGGAATTTTCTTTAAAAGGAAAGCTACCTAAAAAAGAAGAAACATCAGAAACACCAGCAACAAAAGAACCTATTAAGGTTAAGTTTGAAAGCAAAGCAGAAGTTCCGGAAGTTACAAAAGTAGTAATTAAAAAAGAAGAAGAAAATGCCGTTCAAGAGCAAACAACAGATGAAGCTGTGCTTCAAGATGAAAACCCCAAAGTGGAATTGCAAGAAGTGGTTGAAAGAAACGAAGGGCTTAAAGAAGTTACCGAAGAAGAAAAAGAAGTAAAAGAAGAAGTGGTTACTATAGGTGAAACATCTAGTGAGCCACAAGTAGTTGAAAAATCAAACCCGGTTATTGAAGAAAAAGTTTCTTTACCTGAGAACATTGAAAAACTTGTAGAGTTTATGAATGAAACAGGGGGTACGATAGAAGACTACTCTAGACTAAACGCCGATTACAGTAATGTAGACAATGACGCGTTACTTAAAGAATATTACAAACAAACAAAGTCACATTTAGAACCTGATGAAATTAGTTTTTTATTAGAAGACGCTTTTGACTTTGATGAAGATATTGATGAGGAGCGAGACATCCGCAAAAAGAAACTCGCAAAAAAAGAAGAGGTTGCAAAAGCAAAGAAATTTCTAACAAGCTTAAAGGATAAGTATTACTCGGAAATCAAGTTGAGACCCGGGGTTACCAAAGAGCAAACAGAAGCTACTGAGTTTTTTAATCGATATAATGAAGGTCAAAAAATGGCAAACGCTCAACACGAGCAGTTTATTAATGACACTAAAAAAATGTTTTCCCAAGATTTCAAAGGTTTTGATATCAAAGTTGGTGAAAAATCATTTAGATATGGTGTACAAAATGCTGCAAAGGTTGCTGAAAACCAATCAAACATTAATAACCTAATTGGGAAGTTCCTAAATGACAAAGGTGATGTAGTGGATACGAAAGGTTATCATAAAGCTATTTATGCCGCTGAAAACGTTGACACTATCGCAAAACACTTTTACGAGCAAGGCAAAGCCGATGCTATTAAAGACGTTACTGCGAAATCTAAAAATATTAATACAGAGACCAGACAAACTGCTCCTTCTGATATTAACATTGGAGGAATAAGAGTGAAAGCAATAAGTGGTATTGATTCTTCAAAACTTAGAATAAAAAAGAAATTTTAACATTAAACAATTACCAAAATGGGATCAATTAACAACGCGTTTGGATCAATCGTACCATCGCAAAAACAACAACTATTAAACAGCAACTTTTTGTCTTTTGACAGCGCTACAGGCGGAGGAACTTTCGCTCAACAGTACTTACCAGAAGTTTACGAAAATGAAATTGAGCGTTACGGAAACAGAACTCTCTCTGGATTTTTGAAAATGGTAGGAGCTGAAATGCCTATGTCTTCTGATCAAGTAATTTGGTCTGAGCAAAACAGATTGCATATCGCTTACACGGGAGTAGACGTGGTAGACGCATCTGCTAACACTTTGAGCATTGATGTATCACCTGCAGACGTAACTAACGTAATTTCAGTAGATTCTACTATTGTTATTATCAACGAGCAATCTGGAGCTGAGGTAAAAGCTGTAGTAACCGCATCTGACGTTTCTAACGGAAACTTGACAGTAGCACCTTACACTGTAGCAAACCTTGCGACTGGTTCTCTTTTCGCAGATACTAGTACTGCAAAGATTTTCGTATACGGTTCTGAGTACGCAAAAGGATCTACTACACCTAATATTGTAAGTGTAGAGCCAGAATTGACACAATTTTCTAACTCTCCTATTATTATCCGTAGCAAATATAGCGTTTCTGGATCTGACACTGCTCAGATTGGATGGGTTAACGTTGCTACCGAAGAAGGAGCTGACGGATACTTGTGGTACTTGAAAGCTGAATCAGAAACTCGTTTGCGTTTCGAAGACTACTTAGAAATGTCTGTAGTAGAAGGAGAAAAAGCAGCTGCTGGATCTGGAGCATTGACTAACGGAAATAAAGGTACTGAAGGTTTGTTCGCTGCTATCGAAGATAGAGGTAACGTATTTACTGGATTTACACCTGCAACTGGACTTGCTGATTTCGATGCAATTCTTAAAAACTTGGATACTCAAGGAGCTATTGAAGAAAACATGCTTTTCTTGAACCGTTCTGTATCTTTAGGATTTGACGATATGCTTGCAACTCTTTCTGCTGGAGCAAATGGAGGTACTGCATATGGATTGTTTGAAAACTCTGAGGACATGGCTTTGAATCTTGGATTTACAGGTTTCCGTAGAGGATCTTACGATTTCTACAAAACTGACTGGAAATACTTGAACGACGCATCCACTCGTGGAGCTTTGGCAACTGCTGCAGCATCTATCGAAGGAGCATTGATTCCAGCTGGAACGTCAACTGTATATGACCAAATCTTAGGAACTAACATCCGACGTCCATTCTTGCACGTTCGTTACCGAGCTTCACAAGCTGACGACCGTAGAATGAAAACTTGGTTGACTGGTTCTGTAGGAGGAGCATTCACATCTGACCTAGACGCAATGGAAGTAAACTTCTTGTCTGAAAGATGTTTGTGTGTACAAGGAGCTAACAACTTTGTACTTTTCAAAGCCGCTTAATAAGTGGTAAGTTATTGTAAACTTTACCCTCGTTGTATCTACGGGGGTAATTTTTACTTTTTTTAAATTATTTAATTATATTATATTATGGCAACAAAAAAAACAACCGCAAAGCCTGCGGCTACACAAGTAAAAGAAGCACAAGAAACAGTAGTTGTTGATGCTCCTGTAAAACAAGCACCTATTGCCCCTAAGTGGGAACAAAAAAATAGGACTTATATTTTAAAACACGGCAAATCGCCTTTAACACATACAATTCCATCTAAGCATACTTCTAAATACTCTTTGCTTTACTTTGATAAAGAAGAAGGTGTTCAAAAAGAACTTAGATATGCTACAAATCAATCTTCTCCATTTAAAGCAGAACAAAAAGGAGAGGCTACTATTGGACACATTACTTTTGAAAACGGTTCATTAATGGTTCCTAAGGAAAAGCAAAACTTACAAAAGCTTTTGTCTTTATACCACCCGCTAAAAGACAAACTTTATTTTGAGTTTGATAATGTAGAAGTAGCAGAAGACGAGCTAGACATATTGGAATTGCAAATCGAAGCTTTAAACGCAGCAAGAAGCATGGATATTGATCAAGCAGAAGCAATTATGCGTACAGAAGTAGGTTCTAAGGTATCTAAGATGAGTTCTAAGGAACTTAAAAGAGATTTACTATTGTTTGCTCGCAACAATCCTTATTTGTTTTTAGATTTAGCAAATGATGAAAATGTAGGATTACGCAACTTAGCAGTCTTAGCAACTGAAAATAATATTATTTCACTATCACAAGACCAAAGAACTTTTTCGTGGACGTCTAATGGTAGAAAACTTATGACAGTCCCTTTTGATGAAAACCCTTACTCAGCCATGGCGGCATTCTTCAAAACAGATGAAGGAGTAGAAGTGTTTAAGTCAATAGAGAAAAAACTTAAATAACACGTAATATAAAATATAAGGGGATAATTAATTTGTCCCCTTTATATTACATTAAAACAAAATAAATGGCAATAAGCGTAGACACTGTATATAAAACAGTTTTATTAATACTTAACAAAGAGCAACGTGGCTACATGACTCCTGACGAGTTTAATAAAGTAGGTACTCAAGTTCAGCTAGAAATATTCGAAAAATACTTTGAAGACCTTAATCAATTGACTAGGGTCCCTCAAAACGATATGGATTATGCGGACAGGGTAGCTTATTTAGACCAAAAAATATCATTATTTAAAAACTACGGCGAATCCGTTACGCCGACATCAAGCGGAGTAGCAACGTTTCCTGACAATCTTCATGTGCTAGGAACTGTTACTATGAATGAAATAGAGGTGCAAAGAGTTTCAAGAAATGAATACTACAACTTGAGAAAATCACCTATTACTAAACCTACCTTATCTTACCCTGTATATTTACTAGAAAATAATAGTATTCAATTAGATCCTTTTTTAGGAGAGTCTAATAATACTACCCAAAATGTAGTTTTTGATTACATATCAAAACCCACTAGCCCTGAGTGGAATTACTCAGTTGGTTCACTCGGTCAGTTTATATTCAATGCAGTAGATTCAGCTACTAATCCTTCTGTAAACTTCGGGCTTCATAGTTCCGAGCAGGTAGAGTTAATTTTAAGGATACTAGCTTATGCAGGCATTATTATTAGAGACCCTAATATAGTGCAAGCGGCTACTAGTCAAGT
>Ga0208134_1001090_pt1 | contig 16440 bp, 15 predicted proteins | sample VirMetDEL_Mar_31_FD_184515 | JGI IMG/M metagenome (GOLD analysis project Ga0208134, IMG submission 184515) | Aqueous microbial communities from the Delaware River and Bay under freshwater to marine salinity gradient to study organic matter... | ecosystem: Environmental > Aquatic > Marine >... | reverse complement strand
TTATGAAAATTAGAAGATTTATACCTGACTTTTTATCTCAAACAGGTAACACACAAGTGACTTTACAATTAAGAAATTATCCTAATAGCACTCAAGCAAGCTCACCACTTGGACCCTTTACAATTACAAGTTCTACTGATAAGGTAGACACTCGTGCAAGAGCACGAGCTATATCTTTAAAGGTAGCTAATACAGCGGCTAATCAAAGCTGGAAGCTAGGTACTTTTAGATTAGACACACAACCTGATGGAAGACGATAATGGCAATAACTGATTTTTTATTTCCTCGAGGAAATTTTTTAAACATAAGATCTAATGCTCCAAATCAAAGATCTTATAATATTGATGCAACTGCAGATTTAGCTAGAAATTTACCTGGTGGTTTTTTAAAAGATTTAATTTCACCAGCTGCTGCAGCTACTTTAAGTTTACCATATGATACTTTTCAGGGTATTGGAAGAGCTGTAGATCAATCTAATATAGGTACAGGTCCTTATAGAGGTATTGTTGATGATACAGAAATTCCAAGAGGTCCCAGCTTATCCGACATAGGTCGGGCTATTGATGCAGAAAATCCTTTATCAAGTGCATATGAAAGATTCATAGGTGCATCTGCTCCTTTAGCAGAAAGAATATCTAATATTAGTAATCCTTTTAAAATGAGTCAAGCCGCTGCTTCTGAAGTTGATTTAAGTAATAGAAATATTAATACTACTGAGCCTTATCAAGACCTGATAATGAACCCTGATAACATGCCAAATAGATTACAAAATTTAGAAAGATTTGCGGATAATAGATTTGAAGACTCTGAAGAAATACCAGGATTTAATTTTATAGATGCCCCAACAAGTTTAAAAAGCCGAATAACTAATCCTCAATTTTTAAATAATCCCAATAGAGGAATTATTGACAATTTAATTTTATCAAGAGGTAATCCTGATGCAAGTCTAGTTAATAAAAATAAAAATGCTTTTAAAAATATTACTCAATTTTTACCTTTTGGAGAAAAATCTATTACGGGATCATTATTGAGAGGGATTACATCTTTGTTACCTGAAAGAGATTATAGACAAAAAACTTTAGAAGATTTTTATGGCAATATTAAAGATGGGACAATTCAAAGTGGTTTAATGGCAGGATATAATCCTGTATCAGGTGGCCTGTTTGGGGGAGATGTTAATTATGGATTAGGTGGAGCTATTGATAAAAGAATATCAAGAATACAAAAAACTTTAGCTAAACAGAGAAAAGATAAAAAACGACAAGAATCAGAAGTTCTTAAACAAAGAGTAAAAGATTTACAAGCATTAAAAGCTAGAGAAGCAAAAGCCTTAGAAGATGCAAGAGCTAAACAAGCTCAAGCTCTTGAATCACAAAGAAGAGGTAGAAGACCAACTGCTCCTAGTGGAGGAGGAACTAGAGATGATCAAGGAGACAGAAGCAAAGGACAAACTGGTGGATATTCTTATGACTCTGGTGGACGACAAGGTTTTGGTTACGGTTTGTAATGGCTAAAGTAACAGTAGTATTTACCCGACCTAGTAAAGAATATAGACAGCAAGATGCTGATTCTTTAATTAGAGATTTAGACGGATTGATTGAAAAATTAAACTCTACGTTTCAACAAGATTTAAGAGATGAATCGCAAAGATTTACTTGGTTCATGAGCAGTGGAAGTACAACATAATGGCTAATAGATATAAAAACGCAAACTTTGATTTAACTACAACTGATGCTACAGATATTTATACTGTACCCTCTGAGTCTAGAGCAATTATACAAAACATACATGTAGCTAATGTTGGAGCAGGGAACACGGAAATAAAAGCTTTTATATATGATACCTCTGCAGGTAGAGCTTATCAATTTGCAGAGCATACTGTTAATGCAGGTAATTCAAAGTCTATATCTGACGGTACAATTATATTAGAAGAAAGTGACAAACTACAATTACAATCAGCTTCTGGTAATATATTTGAAGGCACAGTATCAATACTAGAATTTGACAGAACTTAGGAGGAAAATGCAAGTCATAAAACCAGAAAAAATAATAGAAAAAATAACTAACCTTAAAACAGGCGAAGAATATAAGGATGATAACGAATGGAAATCTAAAGGCATACCTGAAGAAGACATTCGAAGAGATATAAAAGTTCTTATGCCAAGCCTTGATATTTTTGGAAAAACCAAATAAGATAGATAAACTATGGCAATTTCAAGATTAGATATGAATAGACAACTCTACGATAAAGGTGGAATTATTACTTTAGAGGATGCTAAAAAAATGGCTCCTCCAGGAGAGTCTTTAGCATATATTAATCCAGAAGAAGCTGCACTTTTAAAATCATTAGGTGGAGCAGGGGAAGATGTTAATGGAACAGGGATCAAGTCATATTTCTTTAAGAAAGTTTTTAAAAAAGCAAAGAAGGCTGTAAAGAAAGTTGTTAAAAGTCCTATTGGTAAAATAGGTTTAGGTGCTGCTCTTTTAGGAGGATTAGGTGGAGCGGGTAGTATAGGTAGTTTTTTTGGTAAAGGTAGTTTTAATCCTTTTATGGCAAAAGGAAAATTCAGTGGTTTAGGTAGTTTACTTAATAAAGCTGGTCTAGTTTCTGGAACAGGAGGTTTTACAAAACTAGGTAAACTTGCAAGTATTGCTGGAGTGTCGGGTCTTGGTGGTTTATTAGCTGCAAAAGAACAAGATGAAGATGATGAAATAGATATTTCAGATATTGACAGAGGTGAAGGTATAGATTTTTCAGATGTAGTTAGACGTGCAAGATTAAATGATCCTGAGTTTAGATTTTTACCAGGTGCACAATTTACAAATACTTATGCAGAAGGTGGTGAAGTAGGTGGAAGAAAAATTATGGTTGATAAACTAGAAGTAGAAGTAATGCCAGATGAATCTGAAGAAAGAGCTATGCTAGATGCTATGATGAATGACATTGATGAAGTGATGCCTGAAGATAGAAAAATGGAATTTTACAAACTATTAATACCTCAACTTAGAAGATCAGGTGAAATGTCTGATTCAGAATATAAAGGATTAATGGGTGAATTATTTGGCGAAGGTAAAGCTGATGGAGGAATCATGAAAGCAAAACGTGGATTAGTAGATGAACCAGGAAGTTACGCTGGAAAAAAATTAAAAGATGTAGATAAAATGAGTAGAAGAACGTTAGTTAAACATTTAAATCAAATGGAACTTCCTGAAACAAATGCATCAGAATTTGATGATGATAATATTAGACAAATTTTAATAGATTTTGCACCAGATTTATATACAGGAACAAAATATAATAATGGTGGTAGAGTAGGCGCTGAAGAAGGTGAAGGAGGAATCATGAACCTTGGAGGTAATGAAATGGATCTTAGAGGTGGTGGTTTTGTACCATTAGGAGCCAAAGAAAAAGCAGATGATGTACCAGCAAGATTGTCCAAAAATGAGTTCGTAATGACCGCTGACGCTGTTAGAGCAGCAGGTGGAGGAAGTGTTGATAAAGGCGCAGATAAGATGTATAAGATGATGAAGAATTTGGAGGCTCAAGTATAATGGCAATAACAGAAACTAGATCATTACCCGCACAGTTTATAGAAGATCTTGGAAAAGATTATGCAAAACAATTAACAGCAACTACGGCCATTCCTGTTGATACTTCTAAATTTGCACCAACAGTTGCAGGACAAGATGTATTACAACAAAGAGCTGCAACATTAGCAGGTTCAGGTGTTGGATCGTTTCAACCATTTATAGATCAAGCAAAAGCACAAGCAACAGCTGCTGGTCAAACAGTAGGAGATGTTGGAACTACATTAAGTGGTATTGCTGGTTTAACTGGAGCACCAACTTCAGCTCAAATGCAACAATACATGTCACCTTATCAATCACAAGTAATTGATACTACATTATCAGAATTCGATAGACAAAGAGCTATACAAGAAAAATCAATTGCAGATCAAGCAATTGCATCAGGAGCATTTGGTGGTGGACGTGAAGGTGTACAAAGAGCAGAGTATCAATCTCAATCAGATAGAGATAGAGCAGCATTACAAGCACAATTATTACAACAAGGTTTTGGTCAAGCACAACAAGCTAGACAACAAGATATTCAAACTAGATTTGGTTTAGGACAAGCGCAATCTGGTTTAGCTGGACAACAATTAGGACTAGGACAATTCCAAGCTGGATTAGCAGGTCAAGTACCACAATTACAAAGAGCAGATATTTCTACACTAGGTCAAGTAGGTGCAGCGCAACAAGCACAATCACAAGCTGAACTAGATGCACAAAGACAAGCTGCAAGAACCGCGGCCTATGAACCATTGGAGAGATTAGGATTCTTTGGTCAAGGTGTAACTGGATTAATGGGTGGTTATCCAGCACAGTATCAATTTCAATCAACACCTGCAGCATCACCATTACAGACTGCATTAGGATTAGGTACAGGACTCGCAGGAATATTCGGAGCATTGAAGTAACATGATGAATCGTATTTTAAAACGACCTATGTTTAGAATGGGTGGTCGAAGCGATGATGGTATTATGTCATTAAGACCTAAATATCAAGAAGGTGGAGATGTGGGTTTTTTTACAAAAATTATGGATGCTATTAATCCTCCATCAGGAAAAGTTTTAAAAAGAATGCAAGATGTGCAAAACGCACCGTCTCTAGGAGAAAGATTATTTAGTCCTAGTACAGCACCTTTGGAATTTAGAACACAAGCAGAGGCTAATGAATTTTTAGAGGCTAACCCTGAAAATATAAGACCTATTAAACTTTTAGAAACTGGTGAAACTATAAACTTACCTTCTGAGGATACAACTGTTCCTGATGCTACTGGCACTGTAATTGATAGTGTTAAAACTGTTGATACTGGAGGAGAAACTGGTGAACAATCAGATCAAGAATTAATTAAAAGTTATATGGATATGTTTTCAGAAGCTATGGGTGAGTCTGAAGAAGATGTGTCAAGACAAAGATATTTAGAACTTGCAAAATTTGGTGCAAATCTTTTAGGTCAACCTGGTGGTGATTTAGTAGGATCTATTGGTAGAGCTGCTGCTCCAAGTATTCAAGGTTTAGCAGAAGGTGCAGCTAGAAAATCAGCTGCTAACAGAGAAATTAAATTAGCTGGACTTAAAACAGCTATTGCACAAATGGATGATCCAACAGCGGATAAAATTAAAACATTAGCAAGACTTTCTGGCGTTAGTGAAAAAGAAGTAGCTAAACTAATGTTAGATACAGATGGTGATTCTAGTTTGGATAAAATTGAAGCAACAGCAAAAGCTTTGCAAGGGGAGGTTGGAGAAAAAGTTGCTTTACAAATTGCACAAAAACTTAATAAGGCTGGTTTAGATCTAGAACAGATAGATGAAATACCTGTTGATAAAGAAGGTAAGCCAAAGGAAAATGTTCCAGATGGATACTATTATGACCAAAAGGGAAAAATTTACAAAGTTGAAAAAGGTAAACCTTCTATCCTAAAAACTAACTAGGAGATTTTATGGCTGTTGTTTTCGAACAAGGAGAATCTTTTGCAGATCTTCAAAAGAAAAATACCATACAAAACGAAGATGAAGATGTAGGTTTTTTTGAATCTGCGTTAGCAGGTGTTGCTACTGGTTTATGGAATATACCTAAAGGTTTTGTATCTTTGGGTGCTGAACTATTCGATTTAGTTGGTGATACTGATACAGCTAAAGGTGTTGAAGAATGGTTTGATGAAGTTAATCCATTTGATGATGAAGCAGAAGCTAGAACTATTGGAAAAATTACACAAGCAATAACACAGATAGCACCATTAGCAGTTTCTGGTTTTGCACTTGGTGCAAAAGCAGGTCAGAAAGTATCTAGAAGTTTGGCTAAAAGAGCATTGGCTGCAAGAAATACTCAACTAGATAAGTTAATAAATATGGATGCAACACGTATTGCTAAAAGAGCCATAGCTGCAAAGAGAGCTGGTAAGAGTTTTAGTCTAGCTAATACAGGTAGAAAGATTATGGGTAAAACCAGTGGTGGTATTATTGGTGGTGGTATCGGAGAAGCTATTGTTGCTGATGAAGATATTGGAACACTAGCTGATATTGCAAAAGGTACTTCATTAGAACCTTATGCTTTGACTATGATGGATAAAAGCACGGATAAAGAAGGTAGAGATGAAGCATTTAGAAGATTAAAAAACAGATTAAAGTTTGGAACAGAAGGTGCATTATTTAATCTAGCTTTAATAGGTGCAGGTAAGGGGGTTCAAAAAATAAGAAAAGTTGATCCAGAAGGTATTAATGAATATGCTCCAGGATTTGTTGCAAGAGCAGTTCAAAAAGTTAGATTAGGTTTATCTCCTCAAGGTGGAGGAAGTAGATTTACACTAGAAACTTTAAAAGGATCAGACGATACAATCAAAGCAATAGAGTTTGCAACTTTAGAATCTGCTAAAGAAGTAGATAAATTAAGTAAAGAAATGATTGACCCAATAAATAATTTTCTACAAAAAAAAGCTGTTGATAAAAAATTTACACCAGTTACTCAAAACAAAATTTTAGAAACTATACAAGATTCTTTAGAGGGTAAAGTAAATAAAAAATTTGTTGGTCCAATGCCAGGAAATAAAAAAGATTTATTATTAAGGGGAGATAGAGCAGAACAAGCTTTGGCTAAAATTAAAATTAGCAAAGGACAACAACAGTTATTATCTAAAGTTCCTGAAATACAAAATTCAATAAAACTTATTGATGATGAATTAAAAGAAATAAGACTAGCTTCAACGGATAGATTAGATCAATTAAATAATTTACCTAGAAGACAAAAATTAATTAAAGATAGGGCAGTATTAAGTAATCAATTAAAATCTATTAATCAAAATTTAGTAGGTTCGACAAGGATAAAAAGAAATATTTTTAAAAGAAGTGACTATCAAATTAATGAATCTCTAAAACGTTTAACTAATGTCATGGCTGATGCTGGTATTGATAGTAAAACAATTGATAGATTAAAAGATAGTGTTATCAACATGCGTCTTGGAATAGATAATCTATCTGGTGTTCTTATGCAGGGAGGAAAACTTACTGATGATCAGTTTAAAACTTTTAGTAATGAAATTGGTGGTTACATAAACTATAGATTTAAAGCGTTTGATAAGCTACCTCTTTTACAAAAATATAAAGTAACTAGTCAGATTAGAAAAAAATCTTTTGATTCTTTAAAAGCAGATAAATTTAAAGCTTATGCTTTAGATGAAAATAATTATTTTACAGCGGGACCTAACAAAGGCAAATTAATTCCTGTAAAAGATGATTACTTTAATGAATCAATTAATAAACAGCTAGATGATTTTATACAAAAACAAGGGTTAGATGTTGAAGATGTTATGAGCCCTAATTTTAAAAACGGTGTTCAATCAGTAACAGAAAAAGCTGCAACAAAAGCAGAGATAGAAGCAGTGTCTTTAAGTCCAGATATTTTAACAGAAAGAATAGCTGCACCATGGCAGAGAGAATTATTGGGCGTTGTTAAAGATCCGACATACACATTTCATGCAACTACAAGCAGGCAAGCTAGACTAGCATATGGATTAAAATATATGGATGATTTAAATAAAGCATTTAGTTCAGGTCCTAATAAAAAAATATTTAGTGGAGCGGATGATTTAGTAAAATCAGGAGAGGCTAGAACTATAGATGAAGCAGAACAAATATTAAGTGATCCAAATAAATTTAAAAAAGTTGAGATAGAATCAAGACCAGAATTAAGTGGTATGTCTGCATTAGAAGGTAAATATGTTAGAGCACCAGAATATGATGCTATGTTTGATGTAACTAGTAACTGGTTAAACAATACAGATATTGGAGCTGCATACAGATACATGCTTTTAGTTCCTAAAGGTGCGTCTCAAGTTGCTAAAACAATTTTGTCTCCAATAACACACGTAAGAAACTTTATAAGTGCTGGAGCATTTGCAGCAGCAAATGGTGCAATACTTCCAAACCTAACAGATATACAAACACTAGCTCCTAAAGCTTTAGGGGGTAAAGGTGTTTTAGGTGATGCTTATAAATTAACTGCAGGAAGAGTTTTTGGAACTTTACCTGAAGAACAAGCAAGACAGTTTGCAAGATATCAAAGACTAGGTATTGTTGGAACACAGGTTGAAGCAGGTGAGATAGCAAGATTAACTAGAGATATTGCAGGTGGAGCATCGGGTGCAAAAGCTTTACAAAAATTAGAAAAATTACCTACGGGACTTAGAAAAACTTTTGATAAACTTCAAGAAGCATATATTGCTGAGGATGATTTTTGGAAAATTACTACATTTGAATTAGAGAGAAATAGACATTCTAGTATCTTAACTCAACTAGGCATTACTAAAGACAATTATAAATCTATATTAGGAGAAAACTCACCTAAAGGAAATTATTTTAGAAATAAAATTGCAAGAAAAGAAATAGCAGAAGAATCCTACGAAGGATTTTTAGATGAGTTATCAGCTAACATTGTAAGAAATCAAGTACCTAACTACGAATACATAGGTAGAACTGCAAAAGCTTTAAGACAATCTCCATTTGGAAACTTTATAGCATTTCCATTAGAGATTATGAGAACAGGTAATAATATAATTACTCAATCAATAGATGAAATAACTAGTGGTATTCCAGAAATAAAAGCTTTGGGGCTAAGACGATTATTTGGTTTTGGTACAACAGTCGGTGGTATTCCATATGGATTATCAGAAATATTTAAAGCTAAAAATGATGTATCCGATGAAGAAATGAAAGCTCTTAGAAGATTTGTTCCTGAGTGGTCAAAAAATTCTACTCTTCTTCCAACAGGAAGAGATGAAAAAGGTAACATAAAATACATAGATTTTAGTTATTCAAACGCATATGATTTTTTAACAAGACCTTACAGAGCAGTTACTAATGCTTTGGCACAAACAGATGGATCTAATGAATCTTTAAAAGAAGCTTTAGCAAAAGGTATGGGTGATGGCATGACTGAATTAATGGACCCATTTGCTAGTGAATCTATATTTATAGAAGGTTTAATTGATAGTACAATTAGAAGAGGTATAGGTAAAGATGGTAGGAGAGTATGGTCTCAAGCTGATGATCCTATGGTTAAAATTGGAAAAGGAGTTTTACATATTGGTGAAACATTGACACCTGGATCAATATCTCAATTAAAAAGATTAGGTCAAGCAGCTACAGGAAAAACAGATAAGTATGGTAATCTTCATAATTTAAGTGATGAACTACCAGGTCTATTTGGTTTTAGATCTGTTAACTCTGATCCTTCTAGAGCATTAACATTTATGACAACTTCATTTGTAAGAGATTTAAAAAATGCAGATAACTTATTAACTGCTCCATTATTAAGAGGTGGAAGAGTAACTAAAGAAGATATCATTAATGGTTATAAATATTCTCAAGCTCAAAGGTTTTCAACTTTAAAAGAAATGTATAAAAATATAGATGCCGCTAGAACTTTAGGTGTTTCAAATGCAGTACTTAATAGAAAAATAAAAAGAAAAGGTGTTAAGAAAGAAGTGTTTGATCAATTAATGAGAGGTAAGTTTACACCAACTAGACCAAGTGATTTCTTTATTAAAAGACTTGGTGAAATTACCAGAGATCTAAATAAACTAGAAGGTGTTCAAGTCCGTAATCCATACTTTGAAGCTATAAAAGATATAAATAAAATTGTAGCTGAAAATAGAAACACAAGTCTATCTGACGGTGAAGTTAAGTTTTTTGAAGATGCTGAACCACCAGTCATTGAACAAGAACCACGGATCACGACACCTAATCTAACATCACCAGCATCCGTTAATCCAGCTGTAGTACAGAGCCAAAATGTTAGCTCGACATTACCTGCTAATTTTGCTAGTTTACCTACTGCTCAAAGAGCAAAACTAATAGAGGATTTTTTAAGATCATGATAAACAAAATTAAAAGTTTGGGCGGTGTGATAGGTCTATCCTATCGGGTTTCTATTGTAGCGGGGGTTACAATATAATGGCTAAGAGATCTGCATTACAGAAAATAGATGAGCATGAAAAGCTGTGTCGTATTATGCAGAAACAAACTTTTGAACAAATTAAAGAGATGAAAGAACGTATCAGACGAATTGAATACATGATTGTTGCTGGAATGGGATCAATAATTCTAGCTTTAGTTATGAACTACATGAAATAAAAATGAATTTATCTCGTAATTTTTCTTTACAAGAATTAATTAAATCAGATACCGCTATACGTAAAGGTATCAACAATAACCCTAACTCAGGTCAAATAGAAAAACTAAAAGCACTTTGTGAAAATATTTTGCAACCTGTCAGGGACCATTTCGGAAGAGTAAAAGTGACATCAGGATTTCGTAGTGAAGATTTATGTTTAGCTATTGGTAGCTCTAGAAATTCACAGCACGCGAAAGCTGAGGCCGCTGACTTCGAATGTGTTGGAGTTGACAACGCTGAAGTTGCTGATTGGATTAAAATGAATCTTGAAACAGATCAATTGATATTGGAGTTCTACACGCCTGGCGAACCCAACTCGGGATGGATACATTGTTCTTGGATACCTGAAGGTAGACGTGAGCAATTTATGCACGCATACAAATCAGAAGGTAAAACAAAATACAAACCTATAATTGGTAAAGCAAAAGACCTAGTTTAGTGTGGTAGTTGTTAGTTTAACAGCCAATGTTGTTAATTAGGGATTCGAGAAACTGAACTAACGTCGCTCGTTAGAGCAGGATACTACCACTTACCCCACGGACTTGTCTCTATCCCATTCGTAAAAACCTATATCCAATCTCTTAATTCTTCACCCATAACTTCAGATGCAATATTAATCTTTTTACGTAAAGCTTTCACTATCTTTTCGTCAACAGTTTTTTCTGAGATTAAATCAACATAAGTTACAGATTTTTTCTGACCTATCCTATGCGCTCGGTCTTCTGATTGTAAACGTTTTTCAAGATCATAACCGTTAGAATAATACACAACAGTATTTGCTTGAGTTAGTGTGATACCATAACCTCCTGTTTGAGGAGTACCAACAAAGAATCTACAGTCAGGGTTTTCTTGAAAACGTTTGATGTTGGGTTGTCTATCTTCTTGTGGAGTGAGTCCATAATAATCGACCACGGATCCTTCACCATATTCTTTTTCAATAGCTTTCTTAATTTCAAACATGTCTTTTTGATAGTTGGCCCATATAATAGCTTTACCTTCTACCTCTTCTAAGACATTCATTAGTTCACTTATTCTATTACTTTTTATATTTTGAGTGCTACCATCATCAGCAGTAAAGTGACCACAAGTAATCTGGTGTAGTCTCATTAACTGAGTCAGAACTGTAACTGTAGTTGTCTGCTTACCATTTAATATAGCAAGAGCCATAGTCTTCATTTGTTGATACAATTTAGACTGTTCTTCTGTAAGTGCTACACTTCTTTTAACATAAATTTTATCTGGTAAATCTAAGCAATCTTCTTTTAATACACGATAAGAAAAACCTTTTAACTTATCCGATAGCTCACCAATATTTTTAAAGAAGTTTACAACTTGTATTGATCTACCTTTTGCATGAATAGTTTTCATTTCAGCATACCTATTTCTAAAAGCATAAAATGATGCAAAGTCCAGTAACCACGGACTAAGAAATTCACATTGACTATATAAGTCTAATGGATTTTTTGTAATAGGAGAACCCGTCATAATTCTTCTATACTTTGCTAGCTTAGAAAGACTTAAAATATTTTTAGTTCTTTTTGCTGCAGCATTTTTTATAGTCGTAGATTCATCTACACCCATGATTGTATTGTGAGTTCTAAGAAATGAAGCTGCAAAGTCTGTACCTTTAGATGTACTTAATGCTTCAACATTCATAATTAAAATATGTAATTTACTGTCCGACTTTAACAGTTCATCTAAACTTTCTTTTTGTTTTTTAGTAATGTTTGCTTGCCACATTACTGCCTTAGTTTCTATATGATCTGGTAAGTGTGTTGGAATTTCTTGATTGTACCAAGTACCTATAACACCTTTAGGTGCAATAATTAAAGCACCATCTATTTTACCTTTGTCATAAAGCATTGACATATTATCAATCAATACTTTTGTTTTACCCGTACCCATCTCCATAAAATAAGCATAGCTTTCCTTATTCCAAGATTTTTCCAACGCAGTTAATTGATGCGCATACGGCTTAGTTTTAAATTTATAATTCATAAATATTTTCTTCTTTCTGTATTGACTTCTATATAATCAATGTTATATCTTTTGTCAATGTCAGAAAGTACGAAGTATGAAAATTTAAAAAATAATTATGCACCAACGGTGTATGTTATTCAACACATTCCTGGAACACAAGCAGGCAATCCTAAAATTAATATTATGGGTGCGTCTCACTATGGACAATTTAAATTTTTATTACCTGAATTTTCACAAATGATTTTTTCTCCTGGTCCACTTATTTATAAGTTGAGACAAGGTTTAAAAAATTATAAAGTTAAAGATTACTTGTTACTTACAGGAGATCCTGCAATCATCGGTGTTGCATGTTCTATTGTATCTGATATTACGCACGGTAAATACAACGTGCTTAAATGGGATAAGCAAGAAAGAAAATATTATCCTATTGAAATTAATCTATACGAGAAAGGAGAAATAGATGAATAGTATAAACTTTGAACAAGACAAAACAGATATATTAGATAAAAGTGAAAATATAAAATCACTATCTAATGAAGTTCAAAAGATGGAATCTCTATCAAAAGAAATAGAGGACATTGAAGAGAACTTAAAGAAAAAGAAAAAAGATTTAGACGTTATATCAGGAGAGGTAATTCCTACCATGATGTCTGAGATGGGTTTATCTCAACTCAAACTAATGGATGGATCACAGATAGACGTTAAGCCATTCTACAATGCTACCATTACAGTAGCTAATAGAGAATCGGCTTTCAACTGGCTTCGACAAAATGGTCTGGCAGATATTATTAAAAATGAAATGGTAGTATCTTTCGGCCGTGGAGAAGACAACAAGGCAGCAGAATATGCTGAACTTGCAAAGAGTCAGGGACTTCAACCTGCGCAGAAATTAAAGGTTGAACCCATGACTCTAAAAGCGTTGGTCCGTCAGCGTATTGAGGCAGGGCAAGAGATGCCTACGGAAATTTTCAGCATATTTGTTGGAAATAAAACTACAATCAAAAGGAAAAAATAATCATGACAAAAGAAACAAACCTTACGAAGAAGACAGAAGGTGCATTAGCTACAAATATGTTTGAGGCTGATGCAAATGCAGGCACACATAACATGGAGCAAGATGATCTTGCCTTACCATTCTTAAAAGTTTTAGGACAACTATCTCCTGAAATTAATAAACAGAATGGAAAATATGTACAAGGTGCAGAACCTGGAATGATCTTAAACTCTGTTACTAAAGAACTATTCGATGGTAGCAAAGGTATAGATGTAATTCCTTGTTTCTATAAAAGAGAATATCTAGAGTGGAAACCTAGAGAACTTGGAGGTGGTCTTGTTAGAATCTATTCAATAGATGATCCTATTGTAAGAACAACTAAAAGAGATCAGTTCAATAGAGATGTATTACCAAATGGTAATTATCTAGAAAATACAGCAAGTCATTTTGTTGTAGCTGCAGGAGAAACTCCAACTACCGCATTGGTATCGATGACGAGAACTCAGTTAAAAGTAAGTAGAACTTGGAACTCTATGATGATGTCGATAAAAATGCAGGGTAAAAATGGTTTATTTACTCCACCAACATTCAGCCATATTTATCATTTAAAGTCAGTTCAAATGACAAATGATAAAGGAACTTGGTTTGGTTGGGACATAAGTAAAACTGGTCCTGTTACAGACACTGGTGTTTATGGTATAGCCAAAGACTTTGCTGAGAAAATTGGTAAAGGTGAGGTTGAGATTAAACACGATAGTGATACTGAAACAACAGAGAAATCACCGTACTAAACAGAATCCTAGGTAGTGGGCGGTGAAGCGAGAGTGGAGCCGCCCATTAAAATATTATTATGGAAAAGTTTAAAAAGATATTCTCAGGATTAGAGCGAGCGTATGGAGTAACATACGTCGACAAGAAAGGTGCCGACGGTCAAAAGATCAAAGGTAAATCTTTCGTTCAAAGAGGGATGGTCACAGACAATATGTGGCAAGACCATTTAAACGGTGCTGAACCTAGTTTAGGTATCATACCGATTAATGAAGATAATACTTGTAGATGGGGTTGTGTTGATATCGATTCTTATGCAGGTTTTGATCATAAAAAATTAATAGATAAAATAAAAAGTTTAGACTTACCTCTTTTAGTATTTAGATCTAAGAGTGGAGGTGCACACGTATTTTGTTTTACAACAGTTCCTGTTGAAGCAAAATTAATGAGAGATAAATTAGTATCGGTTAGTGCAGTGTTAGGTTATGGTGGATCAGAAGTATTTCCAAAACAAATAGAATTAAAATCAAAAGATGATACAGGAAACTTTTTAAATTTACCATACTTTAATGGGGATAAAACAACAAGATATTGTTTCAATGATCAAGGTGAAGCTGTTACTTTGGAACGTTTTTATTTATTGCATGATTTATATAAACTTACACCAGAACAATTAGAGACACTAATAATTAAAAGACCTGACTCTGAGTTTAGTGACGGTCCTCCTTGTTTAGAATCATTAACACAGTCTGATATCAAAGATGGTAGAGATAGAATTATTTATCAATACATACAATATGCAAAAAGAAAATGGCCAGACAGTTGGCAAACAAAGATCAATGCATTTAATTACAAATACTTTGAGAAACATCCAGAAGGACCTTTAGAAGATAGAATCGTTCAAGGTAAAATAAAATTTAACGACGGTAAAGATTTAGGTTTTAAATGTAATGAAGATCCAATGTGTAATCATTGTGATAAGAAATTATGTAGAACCAGGAAGTATGGTATCGGAGGCGATGCAGTATTTCCAATACTATCTGATCTACAAAAAGTTGAATTAGATGAACCATATTATTGGGTCAATGTAGATGGAGACAGAGTGAAGCTAGATAATATTGATTGTTTAATGGAACAAAGATTATTTAGAAGAACCGTTGTTAAACAGATCAATAAGAAACCACCACGGATCACGGTCAAAGAGTTTGAAAAGTATACTGATATGTTACTTCAAGGTATTGAGATAATCAAAGCACCAGAAGGATCTTCAATAGTGGATCAATTAAAAGAACATCTAGAAGAATTCTGTACCAATAGAACTGCTGCAGAAACTACTAAGAAAGATATTTTAAATGGAAACGTCTACACAGAAGAAGGTAAACATAAATTTATATTTCATAAATTTTATCATGGACATTTACTTAGAAAAAAATGGCCAGAGAAACCACAGGTCACACAACAAATGATGAAAGAATATTGTAATTGTAGTGATGATCGAATTGTAATTGGTAAGAAAAGACCAACGATCATGGTAGTGGATGCATTTGAGAAACCAGAAAAAACTCATACACCTAAAACTTTAAAAGAAAAGGATCCTTACTAATGAAGACGATTGTATTCGGCCCACCAGGTACAGGGAAGACACATACATTACTAGAAAAAGTGGATGAATATTTAAAGACAACTAACCCAGATCGAATCGGTTACTTTGCTTTTACAAAGAAAGCTGCAAATGAAGCTAAAGAAAGAGCAATGAAAAAGTTTAATTTAGAAGAAGATGATCTACCGTATTTTAGAACACTACATTCACTAGCTTTTAAATCATTAGGATTGAAAAAGAATCAAGTAATGCAGAAAAGACATTACGAAGATCTGGGAAGAAAAGAACATTTGTTTCTAGACTATAATGATTATGATGAAGAAGAGACTGGATTGTTCTCAACTAAAAGTGATTATCTTAGAATAATTAATCTAGCTAAACTTAGAAACATTACAATTGATGAACAGTATAATTTAAAAGAACATAATCAAGATGTTGAATACTCAACACTAATTCATTTAAGTAAACAACTTATACAATATAAAAAAGATTATAATCTTATCGACTACAACGATATGATTTTAAATTTTATCAAAGAAGAAAAGTCACCAAACTTTGACGTTGTATTTATAGATGAAGCACAAGATCTATCTTTAATGCAATGGGATATGGTTAAACATATTACTGATAAAACAGTTGATTCATTCATTGCAGGAGATGATGACCAAGCTGTATTTAGATGGGCTGGTGCAGATGTTGATTCGTTCATTGCACAAAAAGGAAAAGTAATAGAACTAAAAGAATCTAGAAGAGTTCCAAGAAAGATACATGAACTAGCTAACTCAATTATTGGTAGAGTTAATAAAAGAATAGAGAAGAACTGGAACCCTAAACAACATGAAGGAAAACTTAGTTCTTACGACA
>Ga0208134_1001089_pt1 | contig 16446 bp, 21 predicted proteins | sample VirMetDEL_Mar_31_FD_184515 | JGI IMG/M metagenome (GOLD analysis project Ga0208134, IMG submission 184515) | Aqueous microbial communities from the Delaware River and Bay under freshwater to marine salinity gradient to study organic matter... | ecosystem: Environmental > Aquatic > Marine >... | reverse complement strand
TGTTAGTTCAGGGTCTCTGTTACCCTTGAGTCCCATCATGTAATGACATGACCTCATCATTGACCGTGACCCTGCGAACTGATTAGATAGTACATCACCTCCTCTTTCATGTGGCTTCTTACCATTACCCGGACTGAGTAAGTGACAGAAGATTGTGATAGATAAGTTATGATCCTTAGCTAATGATGCTGCTTCACTAGCTATCTGGCCTAGCTTTTCATTAGCCTCCGATGCTGATAGTGTGTTAGTAAAGTTAGTGATAGGGTCAAGGTATACTGTACGGTATCCCTCTGCTGCTGCTTGGATGATGTCAGACTTGACTGACTCCCAGCTTGCATTCTGATACAGGTCTAGCATAGCTACGTTCCTACCTATGCGTGGCTCCCATTCATCCCATGCTTTCTGATCGAACTCGATGTTAGGATCATGGAACACACGACTGGCTGCCTTACCTACGAGTAGCTTGTATGTCTTGTTGTTTGCCTCCTCTGGTTTAACTAAGAATACTTTCTCTCCATGTACTAAGATCTTATGTACTGCTAATGCATTGAGTAACTCAGACTTACCTTGCTTAACACCAGCCCCTATGTACCTCACCTCACCCCATCGTTCGCCTCGTGTGAGCGCTGTTAGTGCAGGCCATGGAAAGCTAAGCCCCATCTCTGCTTCCTTACATGCGCTGCTTGAGAGGCTGTCACCGTACACCAGCTTACTGTTGCTTGGTGCTGCTGCCTTGAAGAGTACAGAATTTTTTAAAGATTTTTTATGCCCCTTAACTAAGCATTCATTAGCATCCTTAGCTGGCAGGCTAGCACGCATAGCTTCAGGGTATATCCTACACACCTCTGCTGCTGCTATGTTACCGGCATCATCCATGTCAAAGGCAAGTACCACATCTTTGAAATGTTGTTTGATGTACTGTAGTTGATCAAGTACCTGTCTCTTCGCTCCACCTGAGCCATTGGATAGGCTGACCACAGCAGGGTTAAAGTCTGCATACTTAGGATCAGTGTTAAGATCTTTAAGTACTTGGAACAAGGCCACTGCATCGAACTCTCCCTCTGTTATGATAAGTCTTGGTGCACCTGTTGCTATTGCCTGATCCCATCCAAAGAACTGAGGCTTACTAGCATTACCTAGTGAGAACATGTGCTTCTCTTGTAAGTCTCTCATCTTATAGCTAACAATCATACCCTCACGCTTGATAGGAAAGGCTGCTGTCGTTGGTGTAGTACCATCCGACTCGCTTACCCCTATCTTAACGCCAAAGTAATCAAGGTATTCTTTCTTTAACTTCCTATCGGGTAGGTCATGACAACCCCATGTTCCTATGTCCCTCACGTCCTTCAGTATGTCCTCGAGTGGACGTTTAAGTTTACCTGTTGGTGGTCTGTAGTCGTCAGGCTTATCGCTGTAAGGATTCTTTACAAAGGTACTGCAAGCGAAGCAGTATCCATGATACACACCACCACCCTCATTAAATACTTGAAGCCCATCACTACTACCACATGTATGACTTAGTTTTTCTACGCAATCGGCCACGATTACCTCCTCAGTTTAAGTATTCTAATTCTGCTTGAACATCTGGATGTCCTAATGCTTTCTTTATAATTCTTGATGATGTCTGAGTAGGTACACCTGTCACCCTAGCTATGTCTTGGAGAGAACAAGAAGCAGGTAGCCCTAGTCCATAGTACAGTACTACTACGGAGTAGTCTCTGTCTGATAGATGTGTATCTAATACACTCAGTATATCTCTTGTCTTCTCTGTACTTGATAGTGTGTTAGGCGCTGTTAATAAATCATCAACACTTTCTAATCCTTCAAGCTCTACAAAACCAGGACACCTTACCTTGATAGCTCTAACATAGTTACTCATATGATTAAAGATTACTCTATTGTAATAAGTTCTAAAGGTGTAGCCCTCATCTTTATATGTTTCGAGTGCGTTAAAGAATGCCATAGTTATCTCTTGTTCTATATCATCCTTGTCTAACATGTTATCTGATTGGATGTATTTATTTTTACACCACCTCCAAGCCAGTCCTTGTATATCATCCAAGGCTTCTTCATAAGCCTTGTTATATCCTAGATTTTTCATCTCCATTCTCCTAGTATCACTACTAATAAACACTTTTTACCCTGATTTTTCCCCACATTTTTGATTAACTTTATGTTAGGAAAGAGTAAGCCGTTGATATATATACCTATTTAATTTAGTTAAGAGTAGCCTTGAATGCTACGCAGTGGTACAGCCATGTGTCCTGTTCAGTATCCATTGGTGAGTGTTTGGTCTGGTATATATATTTCTTTTCTTCGCACATCTCCATCGATTGATAGGCAAAAGGTAATGGTTGAGCACCTATAAAATTACCGTTCACAATTAACATCTGTACTATAAGGTAAGCTGTCATGTTTAATTCTCCATACCATGTGGTAGTAGTTCACTCATGAATTCTTGTATTGAATACCCCTTCTGTAAGTAGATGAATTGATTACCTGATACCCTTGCTACTAATATCTTTACTAGCATTCGTAGTTCTCCTCTCTGATCTCTTCCTCTAAGAATTCTTTGATGTCAGAATCTTGACACCCTCTGCCTCTTGTCTTGTACCAATTGGTGAAGTCATATCCTTTCACCGGTGGACACGGTACTCGGCAAGCCCATCCTGCATCCTTGTTGATAGGATCGATTGATGTTTCTTGGTGTACCTTTAGATCGTTTGATGTGTCTGCCTTGTTCATAATGTAGCCTCGATAGTTGAAAGTATAGCATAGCCTATGATAAGAATGATGATGACATCGTGCCACTCACCTATAAAATTACTAATCTTCTTCATATGTGCCCTCATCTGTGCTTATATAGTGTGATGTTATCACTAACACCCAGTCTTTGCCCTCGGCTCTGTGTGTCCCTTTAAGGAAGCCATCCTCTAAGGTATACGATGACCCTCCCAGCTCTTTAAACTTCCTTAGGACTCCATCTATGGTCATGTAGGGTATGACTAAAGGCTCTGTCTCACGATTGGGCCAGTAAAAACAGGCACTGTACATGATCCAGTCTTTATTCCTCATCGTCTCAATAGTCGTGCTCATCTATCATCCCCTCTAAATTCTTTATCATATTATTTAATGTAACAATCATAGCGGGGCATGTCTCCTTGTCTCGCTTATCTTTATACATCTCTATCCAACTCAATAGCTGCTCTTCGCCAGTCATATCATCACCTCTCATGTTATGTGTTAGACAATCAATTCTCTCAGTCGTTCAATGGCACCCTGAAATAAATCGATATGTTCCTCAACTCCTAGGTCAACATACATATCCAGTATGTCCTCTAACTCCTTGATTGCTAAGTATATTTCTGATCTTGTGTGGTTGTTCATAGCTCTGTCCCCCCCATTGATTCGAGAGCGTCTCTCAATTTATTGGCCACATCTTGCACCTCTCCTATGTCCTCACACCATGGCACAGAGACGGTCATGCCGTTAAAATCTTCAACGTGTCCTGTAGCTAGTGCCTGCAGTGCATGATAGTACATATCATTAACACAATACATTATCAGCTTCTCTTCGTTAGTCATGCTATCACCTCTAATTAATTTAGTTTAGTATCCTAGCCATGCTAGTACTTGCTCGCCAGTGTACTCTGGCAGATCACCCACGTCAACTATAAAATCATGCCATTCTAATCCGTGTTCAAGTACTTCATGGCGTGCTTCTCTTCTCGTTACCATCACGTCTAATGCCTCTTCATAACTCATGATAGTTCACCTCTTAAATCGTCAAGTAATACCAATAGTTGGCAAGGTGTGAAGGTAAACACCTCCTCTAATTCATCAATTAAATCACTGTCGTGTCTACAATTGTATAGACCTTGGTCGTTATACACTACCAATGATAGCTCTCTGTCGCTATACTCTGTTAAATCTATCATGTTATTCCCCTACGCTTTAAGCGCCTTGTTCGTTTCAATTGGTTCAATCTCATACCTATACTCAGACCTGTTAGCCTGCTGAATACTATCCCATGCTAATTGGTACTGCGTAGCGTCAAGGCATACTGTCTCTGTGTGATCCCATCTCAAGTCTGTTATCATATATAAAGCCATGATTATTCCCCTTATCCAATGATTACTTGGTACACCCACCAAGTCATAAACACCCATGTAAATACTTTACCTACTGTTAATGCTGGCATGTTGTTACCCTCTGTTAGTAATATAATCTATAAGTAGCACTCCGTACACTGTACAAGGTCGCTGCCTTGTCACACTGTCGATAGAAGTACTACCTAACATTATATTGTTTTGTTATCTGGGAAGCCGCATGCGCAGCCCTATCCCTTACTATCCAAGTGGTTTGAGCTTATGGCTTGATTCGCTCGAGTTGTTATCAGTATACATGCTTATTTGATACTGTCAACACTTTATTTAAACTTTATTTCAAGGCCTGTTAATTGGTGATTGCCTTGACTTGGTAATCATATTACACCACCTGAGAAATAGTGCAAGCATTATATTATTACAATTAGTTAATGTTCACATGTAATTACCCTATATAGAAGCAAGACTTTATAGCTCTCAGCAAGGTTAGGGTGTAATGAATAGCAGTGGCACGGGTAGCACTAACGTCGCACACAAGGGCATACACGAGCTTATAGGGTACTATCACGGGCAGTGATGTAAGTAGCACAAGGTATTAATACGGTGTATGTTATTGATTATGCAAGGGTTGTGCCAAGTAGTTGTAGATAGTGGTAGTGTGACAATGTTGTAATGTCATTGCACACCCCTTGACACTCCGCACACAGTATGCTAGCCACGCGCGCAGGTGCGCAGGCCCGCGTACAGGTAGAAGCTGGAGAAGTGAGCCTAGGGGCCGCAAGGGGGGTCGGGGGCAAGCTCTGTAGTGCACTGCACCCCAGAAAAATCTCTGAGAAATTCTGGCCATTTGGGGGGATGATACCACAGAAACGCTCCTCTCCCATATACCCACATGCTCTTTTGTTCTTTATCTTTTAGCTTTCTTTTACTACCTTGAACACTTACGAGCGTAGCGAAGTGTGTTTAAGTGCATACAAATGGACCCCTATATAAATCAATAGCTTACAAATTAGTTTAATTATTTTCAATAATAGTGGGGAAGAATTGGGGTAAATAGTGTTTATTATAAGTATAGACTTAGTTTTTAAGACTACTACGGAGTAGGAGCTTCGGAGGTGTGATATATATATTGATATATTAAGCACCCCTCTTACAGAGATCCAGGCCGAAGCGGCGGAGACGTATACTCTAGTCTATATAAGATAGCTACTTAGGTTCTACAGTTGACCTAATATAAATCACAGTAGCAAGGTGGCTTCCTTATATAGACTTCTTTTCGGAGAACGATATGAAATACCTTACAATATTAATACTCGCATTCAGCCTATCCTTCAAAGCTGAGGCTGGTGACATACAACTAGGCGCTGCATCCTATCACTTCGACAGAGATGATAAGTGGTGTGAGTCTAATCCCCTATTAGGCTATACCTCAGACAAAGGCTTCTCTGGACTTATATTCAGGAACAGCTTATGTAATTGGACAGCCTTTGCTAACAGACGATACGTATATAAATCATTTCTCAACGGAGACCTAGAGCTTGCCACACGGTATGGTGTCTATCTCTCCGAAGAGAAATACATACTAGGATCAGACATTGGTCCTATCGCAACGGTCGAAGTAGCATACAAGGGGGTGGTAATATCTTACTTAGGTGAGGCTATCAGTCTACATCTAAACTTCAAATTATAACTAGAGAGGGTTGACTCTCCTTAAGCACTTAGCCAGCCTCTGTCCTATCAGGATAAGCTGGCTTCTTTTTATTTATATAACGGAGAAAGACATGGAACAATTAGAATTATTATTCACCAACCTGCCTGTATGGATCTCAATGGCCCTCTCACTGGTTGGGGCACTATCAGCCATCACAGCAGTAACACCTACCCGTAGCGATGACAAAGTCACAGACAGCCTCTTACGGATCCTAAACATCCTATCATTAAACATTGGGAAGAATCAGAATGCAGATGATGAGTAGAGCAGTATTGTTATGTTTAGTATTATTGGTAAGTAGCTGTGGTATCCTCGATGTTAAAGATGCTGAAGAGAAGAGTGACCTCTATGCAGCAGCGTCTCTCGATGCTATCCACTTGGTTCAGCAGTCAGCTAAACGCTTGTATGACGCGGGCAACCTCCCGGTTGCCAACTATGAAGTCATCCTTGTTGCGACTATTGACCTATCTAATCTTATTGGTAGGATTGAGTCTGGTGCTGATGCTCTTGATTATAACGGAACTGGGGTTGCTTGTGTTGACGTGCTTCTGGATGATGCGATTAATAAAGCCTGCACTCGTGAAGATATTGCAACAATCCTAGTTAAGATGAGAGGTATGTTAGATGAGTAGTGCAGCGATAAAGATTATAGATAGCCTATTGGTTATCAACGAAGCATTGGTTACAGTTGATCAAGTATCTGAATTATACAAGCGTATAGTTGCAGGCGATGTTCCTACTGAAGAAGAGATCGATGCTAAACTGAAACGGAACATAGACTTTGCTAATGCAGAGCTTGAACGTATTAAGAACGATAACCGATAGGAATAAATAATGGCTACATACTATATATCGCTAACAGGTGATGATAGCACTTTAGATGGAACCAACCCTTTAACTCCATATGAAACACTAAATGCAGCAGAGGCCGTTGCAGCTAATGGAGATACCGTCCTGTTCGATGATGGTGTGTATGGGGATGCTAATCTCGCTTGTAATGGAGTAGCTGACTACATTAACCTAGACAAAGCGCTATCGTTAAAGGCTATAAACACAGGACAGGTGAGCTTTTCTCTGTCGGATGCTGTCTACGGCATTAGGGCAAACGGAGCGTGGGCATCTGATACTATTACGGTAGAGGGTATTAACTTTACAAATGCAGAAGGTAGCCCCACGTATGGTATTCTTATAAAGAACCAGTCTGTGAGTGCGGGTACGTTCAACTTAGTAGATTGTACTTTTACAGACATGAACCTATATAGCTTGTTTTGGGATACATCAAGCGCCTACGGGATGAATATAAACATAACAGGCTGTACCTTTACAGGAGGTTCTTCAACAAGGTCTGCTATACGTTTTAGAGATATAGATACAAACACAGCTATAGTTATTGATGACTGTACTTTTGAAGCGAACACGCCTACTACCCCCCAGAATATAATAGATGTTGACGCAGCAGACGCAGGTTGTTCTTTATCAGTAACCAACTCAACATTGTATTCGACTACAGCCACGGCTACTAATATTCTCCTCTCATCTGTAAACGTAGACGGGGTGGTAGTAGACAACTGCACATTCACAGCAGACACATCGGCCACAGCTGCGGCATACTGTATACAGATTAAATGTGATGATGCTGCCTTGTCTGCCAACAACGCTGTAGTGTCTAACAACGTGATTTACCAGAACTCCGCAGCAGGTCATGGCATCTTGATAGGGCTAGACGGTACATCTCAAGGTGAAACAGATAAGTGTAACGATGGTTTGATGTTTAACAACACATTAACCAGTAACGCCTTGTATAGAACAGGGGGTGGTCATGGTATGATGTTTGGTTACAACACCAACGGTAACTCTTTAGGCAACAAGATAAATAGTGCGGGTATTGGCCTCCTGTGTAAGAAGACAACAGGTGGTGGACACTTTGCTAACTTGATTAAGAACTTCGGTGAGTCAGGTGGTACAGGTGCGGGTATGCTTTCTAAAGGAGCTACTAGCACTAAGTATTACGGCAATACAATAGAGGTTACAGCAGATTCATACGGTAGTGCTTTTCTTGCGAATGCTAACACAGACCCAGCTGGTAACAACACAACAGTAGAATGCGAGTCTAATATCTTTAAGGTGTCAGAACGCAGCGCAACAATAACATTAGCTTCTACAGTAGATGCAAGCCAAGATGTAACCTTCAAAAAGAATGTGTATATTAACACAGATGAAGCGGTTGCGGTCAACGCTACACCCTTCGGAGAAGACGGCACAGGTGTAAGTGTGGCTACATGGATTACTAATGTAGAAGACGATGCCTACAATAAGGCAGGTACGTTATCTTTGGTTACAGAAGCAGGCGGTGGTGGTGCTCCTAGTACAATCATATCAAACAAAATCATAACGAGGTAGGACATGGCTAACCCCATTAACAATACATTTACATTAGCAGCACATGCTACAAGTCCAACTTATGATAGTAAGTACCCTAATGGTGATCGTCCGCTAGGCGGTGGATCAGGTAGCTTTGCATTAACAGTAGAGACTCTTGATGTTGCTCCTCACTATATGAAGACAGGTGTACCATTCGCTCAGGGTGATCTATCAGATCTAGCACACATCAGAGTCCTTGATGGTGCTACTGAACTGGCTATCTCAAAAGAGAGCTTAGCATTATGGCCTGATGGTTCTTATAAGAATGTCTTAGTTGGTTTTGAAGTAACACCTTCTGCTGTCTCAGATAAGACATACACTTTAGAGTATGGTGTTTCAAGTGCAGTAACAGGTGGTCTAACAGTTGATGAACAGGCTGCATACATTGATATTGATACAGGTGACACTGTATTCAGATTATCTAAAACATCTTTAAGCATCTTTGAATCTGTAACTATAGGCGCTACTCAGGTGTGCAATGGTGGTGAACTCCTCCTAACAAACGCACTAGATACTAATACTTATCTAGCATCAGCTGGTACAGTGGCATATACAATCCTACATCAGGATACTGTGTCATGTACAATTCAAGCAGATGCTACAGCAGTGCACACTGGCACAGCTCTAGGTGAGCTAACTGCATACTACGTATTCACCGATGGAAGTGGTGAAGTGGAGTTTGATCTAACAGTTGTAGACTCAACCCTTGAAGCAGATGTTAATGGTAATAAGTTTACAGCAAGTGCATTTCCTTTTGCACTAGAAGATTACACAGTAAGACTAGATCATGTTGGCATGACTGCCTTTACATTAGGCACAACTTCTGGTAACTCAGAGACTGGAACAATCTCTGGTGATCACTATGTCATGCAGAAAGGCAATCACAATATCTCAGGCAATGCTATTACTCCTAGCCCTTCGGCAGGTCTAACTGATCCAGCTTATGATTTTGAATACAATTGCAGTGAGATCTCAGCAGGCGCAGACCAGACAGGTCAATGTGTCGGATGGGCTTTGGCTTCTAATGGAACCAATGGTATCTACACTTGCATCCAAGGATTCTGGGAACAGTTTCCTAATGAGTTACTAATCAATACAACTAACATTGATGTATCTTTATTCCCAGCTCGTAGTGTTGTAGGTGGTGCAGATACATCATACCCAACACTAACAAGCTACAACACTATACCTAATACAATGTACTTCCCACGAGAAGGTGGAGCTAAGTCACGTTCTGTACTGTTCGGATTTGTAGCTAGTCCATCAGTTGCTGCTATTCAGAAACGGAATACAGTATATCAAGAAGATGCTTTAAACATACGATGCCCTGCTCAAGTCTATTGTGACAGTAAGGTATGGGGTGACATCGAACCAGCAAGCACTGCTGCTATAGCATTAGAGAATGAGATCTATACTTACTATATACTTAAAGCAATGGACCCAGTGGATCGCCCTTATGGATTAGTATATGGTTGGAGAGACTACGGTGATACATACTATGCAGGTGGTGCAAACTACCGTGGTGTGGATGAAAGAAGTTTCTATAATGATACACACGCAGGTGCTACACAATACTACCAGATCTCTTTGAAGTCTGGTAACAAAGACTACTGGACGTTCGCACAGAAAAGAACCAGACACTACATGGATATAGATGTGAGTCATGGTGCACGATATGGATACCATAAGAACTCATCTAATACTTTTATTCAGACACCTGCGGGTGAGCCACATTTGATTAAGCATGAAGTGCCTGATCATCATTGTCGCAATGCTCACTTCGGTCATCTACATACATCTGGTTTAGTTGAGTTATATTTACTAACAGGTAATCGTAGAGCGAAGGTTGTTCTTGATGAGATCGCTGGATGGTGTGAAGCTCGTGGTGAGCATACATACCCTATCCCACGACCTGCTACTTACAACTTACGTAACAGAGCATACGCAGAAGAAGAACGTTCACCAGCTTGGTGGATACATTGTATTAATGAATACACACGAGGCACTGGAGACTACACTCGACATAATGGAATAGGATCTCAGTTCATTACCTTCATGACAGACTGGTGGAAAGAAGTTCTACCACACGGTACAGGTGGTGGTTTACCAACTCCGTCTGGATTAGTAACTGACCCTAGAACTAATTCTTCAAGCAACGATGCTTCAGTTGGCACAGGCTACTGGACAATGGACTCGGCTGATAATGGTGGTGGAACAGGAACTAACCCTTGGATGGGTGGCATGTTACTTACAACACTACTTGCTTGGTATAGATTAGAAGAAGAGGCAGGGAATCCTAACGGTAAAGATATGTTAGAGATTCGGAACATGATGTACCAATGCTTGAACTATATCTGCAAATGGGGACGTGGCGGCGGTGACGCTTACTTCGTATACTCTGAACCACGTACAGCATCTGATGCTGCTACTCAGTTAGTGTATCCTTTATTTAAACTACATGATATGTACACTGCTGATGTAAATGCTGGTAACATATCTAACGGAGGGGTTATTGATACAGCATGGTTTGAGACAGTGGATAACTGGAACTCTTATGCAATATCAATATACAACGACTCATTCACAGGGGATAGGTCAAGCAACTACCCGTTTGGACCTTATGGTTATGAGTTCGGATTAACACATGAGATCTGGCCTCTGATAGGAGATCACGTATAATGAACACAAGAATATACATCAAAGCTGAGATAGATGAGTTGATGAAACCAACAACGGGAGTGGTCGTAAGTATCCTCCCTGACACAGAACAGAATAAAGAATTCAGACCACCTGAGTTCTTTTCTATTCTAGTTGAAGGAGTATCTCCTCGTCAGTTGAAGAGTACAATCTTCAAGACAGTTGATGTTAAAAAATACTACGAAGAGAGATGCGAGTGCTGCGGCTCTGGTGAGCTCTTCATGACACAAGAACAATTCTCAAGAGGAGTTATAGATTAATGGCTACTGAAATCATAAGACACTATGACCCCGCAGCTGTAGGCACTGGTGATGGAACCAGTAAAGCAAATGCTTATACTACAATAGCTGCTCTAGTAACAGCAGAAGAAAAGAACTTAGTGTCTGCTGATGAAGAGCTGGTTATACTAATGAACGCAGACTCTGACCAAGGAGGCGGTGAGCAATGGTTCGGTTCTAGTTGGGTAACAGACGCTACTCGAAGAATTATATTCAGAGCAGCAGCAGGACTATCCCCGGTTATCACATCATCAAGTGCTGGTCGTACTATTCGTTCATACACTAACTTCATTAAGTCAGAAGGTGTTTCAATACGAAACACAGGTGCTGGTAATGCTGCAATACAATACATAAGCATCACAGGTGCAGCTGGTTTTGAAGTTAGTAATGCAACAGTGGATATAATTCTTCCACAGAACTTTGATACTTCATCTACAGGTAATGTGATCAAAGGTGTCAATGCAACCATCCGAGCTGTTAGTTCTTATACTGCATACGCAGGGGCAGGTGGCTTAGCTATTGATCTGTTTAACTGTGTGATAGCAGACTTTGTACGATGGGATGACTATACAACAGTAACAGTAAAGAATACTGCATTCCCTTCAGCAGACGCATTCTTAAATGGAGCAGGCGGTGGTCTGTCTACTCTGAACTCTACCAACTGTCTGTATGCAGAAGCAGTATCGGAAACGTTTGACTCAACTACTAATGATACAACAAGTGTAGATTTCACTGGTATCTTTACAGATGCAGCAAACCTAGACTATACTCTAATTGGTACACCTTCATTGATGCAGACAGGTATTGGTCCAGCATCGGATGGAGACATACCTACTACGGATTACGAAGGTGACTCTCGTGCAGGTACAATTGCCTACATAGGTATTGATGAAGTATTTGATGGAACTGATCCAGTATTCTCTTCAGCTCCAGCAGGTAGTAATCAAACCTCAGCAGGGTTTAGAATCTCTGCAACATTAAACGAAGCTGGCACAGCTCAAGCATTAGTAACTGCCCAAGGTTCAGGTCAACCTTCCGACGGTTCTTTCGATGCAAGCACAGACACAGCATCTGTTACAGAAGCAGTAAGCTTCAACATAGATATAACAGGACAGACTTCATCTACTACTTACACAGTGTGGGTGCGAGGTTTAGATAACGCAGCTAATGCAGTGTATGCAAGCGTTGATGTAACAACAACAATAGCGGCTCCTGTTATCTCTGCGGTTAGTTCTACTATAGCTGATAACGCTACTCTAACAATTGATGGTAGCAATTTAGATCTAGCTACTGATGTAACCGTTGGTGGTGTAAGTCAGTTCGCTAATATCTTAGCACAAAGTGCGAGCCAGATAACATTAACATTCGACCGTGCAAGTTCAGGCAACGGGATTGCAACAGTAGTAGTAACAGACGGAACAGCACCAAGCTCCGGTTCAACAACAATAGGTCCAGTCGCAGGTTATGCTCAGGATGTTATTGCTGGACCAGTGACTGATAGTACATCTATCTTGTACAACTTTAGTGGTACTGCTTTAGCAGGTCATGTAATAGAAGCACCTGTAGCATTAAGTGTAAACCCTGATGGTACGTTCTCAACGGACGCTCTTGGTGGATACACAGTAAACTACTATGATGGTTCAGCATGGTCAACTGCTGTCGTTACAGTAAGCTCTGGTGTGGTTGTAGATACAATCCCCCCTGTTATAACTCTTGTAGGTGGAGGCGCATCAATAGGAGTTGGTGGTTCTTGGGTTGAACCCGGATTCTCTGCAACAGATAATACAGATGGAGTCCTAACATCAAGTGTTGTAGTTGGTGGTCAGACGGTTGATGTAAATACAATTGGCTCTTATACTATCACATACAATGTGACGGATGCAGCAGGCAATGGAGCACAGCAGGTTACGAGAACAATAACAGTTGTTGCTGCTGATTCAGCTCTCCCTGTTATAACTCTTACTGGCGGAGATGAATCTCAGATTGAAGGAGCACCTTGGTGGGAGAAAGGCTACGAAGCATTTGATGGAGTAGATGGAGACATCACTAACTCCGTTGTAGTTGGTGGTCAGACGGTTGATATTAACACACCTAACATCTACATTATCACATATGATGTAACAGATGCAGCGGGTAATGTTGCGATACAAGTAACTCGTACTGTCACTATCACAGAGGATGTGACAACACCCGGTCCAGTAACTGAAGGGTTAACAACAACCATTGCTGTATCTTCAAGAACAGGGTCAGGTGTTTATTCCCTTCCTCTTCTTCAAGGCGTAAAAGCTCAAGTGTACTCTACAGAAAGACTTGGTTTACGAGAGACCGTTACTCTCTGGAGATCAGCAGACGGTGGTGTGACTTATACAATACCAGTTATTAACGGTGGCAGTGGTAGTAATACACTATTGTCCTCTAGTAATAACACAGCAGTTATTGAAGGACCGGGTTTCTTTCAGATAAGAAAGTCAGAGACAGGTGGCAACACTGCAATCTTAACAGATACTTAAAAACTAAGAGGTAACAATGGCAACAGCAACAGCAATCTCATCGAGAACCACAGTCGGTACTTACGCATTAACACTAGCAGCCGGAGCATCAGCTCAGGTATACTCTGTTCCTAACTTAGGGAAACGAGAGCCAGTTTTATTAATGCGATCTACCGATGGCGGTAGTACATACACAGTACCAGTTAATGCTGGTGATCCAGAAGGTAATGTTGTATTATCATCTGACAACAACAGCGCTATCATCACTGGCCCCGGATACTTCCGACTAGACAAGCCAGTAACATTAGTAGCAACAGCAATTCACGTAGATACATAAGGAGTTACCTTTGAAAATTACACTCGACTCAATCATTAGCGGGTTCAAGTCTGTTACAAAGCTCATTGCAAACTTTGACTTAATTGAGTCCGAGTTAAATGATAAGGTGTTGTATCGTGACAACCCAGATCGTGAGCCTAACCAGATGAACACAGAGTTGGATATGAACTCCAAAGGTCTGAAGAATCTGCCATCACCTACTAACGACAACGATGCAGCACGATGGATCGATGTTAAGAATGGTGTTGTAACAACAGATGTTATTCTCCCTACACTCTCTGGTAATACAGATAGAGCATTGTCTACCGACAGTGCATCTCTTGTATTCAAAGATGGTGATGATCTATCCTTTACTAATACAGCAGCAGGTGCTACGCGAAGAACACTAGGTGCTAAGATCAGTGAGTCCGTATCTGTTGAGGACTTCGGTGCACTTGGTAATGGAAGTATAGATGACCTAGCAGCTATCAACGCAGCATTAGCTACGAACAAGTCTGTAGAATTTAAAGCAGATACTACTTACAGAGTAAGTGCTCTCCCTTCTTTCACTAATGCGAAGGTAGTTGGTAACGGCGCAGTGTTGACGGTTGACGATGGAGACTACGCAAACGTAACTGCTAAAACTTTTGATAAGATAGCTGGTAAACTTACAATAGATTCAAGTGGCTTTACCAATGCAGCAACAGTAACTGGTGTTACATCTTCTAGTGGAAGCTCTGGTGATTGGACCGTAGAACTGTCATGTTCAGACACAACCCTAGCAGCAGTAGTTGGTAGCTATGTGGTGTTCCCTTATAGTCTTGGTTTTGAATCGTTTGCTGGATACCATGAGGTGTTAGCTACTGTAGGTAATACATCTGTAACTGTAAAGATTACATCACAATCATCTACTAATCCATTTACTCCTGTTGTATTCGGCTCCCCTAAGACTATTAGTAAAGCGAATGTAGAGATTGATTTCGATGGAGGCGGTTTCTTAATTGAAGATGGAACACTTGTTCTTGGTGACATGGGTATCCGCACTGATGCACCAGTAAGCTCTGTCGCAGGTGTCTATGTACAGAGCAAAGCAACACTAGAAATAACTGGCACTCTCTGCATCTCTGGGTTCGATTGGGGATTAAGGGCAAAGACAAGCTCTCAGATTATAAGCACAACAGGTACGTATGTCGTATCCGATTGTACTACAGGTGTGCTTCTTCAGAACAACTGCTTCTTATATTTAGATGGTACTAATCATGTTGTCACTGGCAGCACACAAGCGTACAATCTTCAGTACAGTAAGGCTATAAGCGAAAATACCAAGGCGCTCCATTGTGACAGTGGTGTAGCAGTCACAGGAGGGGAAGCTAACTTAGGAACCTACCTGTACAAAAATGAGCAATTCGATGGCAGCACTGCATTGTCTGCATTCGCTCATGCTAATGTAACAGCCGGCACTCTCAGTTCTATCATTGGTGCAACCACCGGAGTGTATGCCTTCACTAACGGTCAGATAACATACGGTGGCTATATTACCTACTCCACCACGGCTGTCCGAGGAGCACGTCATGCCGAGCTAGATCTTAATGGAGCAACCCTTAGCTCAAACACAATCAACTATAACATAAGCCAAGGCTGTATTCTTACAAACTCAGCAGGCGGTGTTGAGACCTCTAATGTAGAATACCTTACACTGACAGATGGTGCAAGTGTCCCAACTACGGAAGTTGGTAAGACTTACCTATATGTTGATTCAGCAGATGGAGATCTTAAAGCTAAGTTTGGTAATGGTACAGTAGTTGATTTAATAACAGGTGCAGCAGTAGTAGGGGGAGGAAGCGGCCAAGGTACTTTCTATCTGAACAACAGTAACACTTACACTGTAGCTGATGGAGTTGGTTACATTCAGAATGAAAGCTCCGGCACTTGCACTCTAACATTACCAACGCCAGCGGATAACACAGGCAGAGTAATTACTCTCAAGAACAACGTCAATCAGACAGTACAATCTGCCACCTCTGTCGTTCAACGAGACTCTAGCACAAGCAGTACCAGTCTAATTAATCCGGGTTTTCAATACAGAGCCGGAGCTTGGATGAACCTAGCATGTGATGGAACAACTTGGTATATCATGGGCTGGGGTGATGGTGTTGTAAACTAAGGATAAGATATGAGTAAGTTTAAAGATAAGAATGGTAACTTCTATACGCAGAGCTTGTTCCTTGAGCTTGCGTATGACAACCCCAAGCACGCGATCTACACCTTAAAGGATGATGATCATGAGTTCAAGGGTAAGGTATACAGGTCAATCAAGAAGCTATACGTAGCAACTGATGATCCTACTGAGTATAAGTTTGCTACTCAAAACCTTGGTGGTTGGAATCATTGGAAGCGTTTGTTAAATAAGACATCGCTTCTTCACCCTT
>Ga0208134_1001087_pt1 | contig 16474 bp, 9 predicted proteins | sample VirMetDEL_Mar_31_FD_184515 | JGI IMG/M metagenome (GOLD analysis project Ga0208134, IMG submission 184515) | Aqueous microbial communities from the Delaware River and Bay under freshwater to marine salinity gradient to study organic matter... | ecosystem: Environmental > Aquatic > Marine >... | reverse complement strand
TGGTCACCTTCAACAATCTCAGGACGATGCCGGATCAGATATTCTTACAGAAGATGGTGAATCTTTAGGTATTGAGGATGACTTGCGTGATGGTATATCTTTCATACTTGGAGAAGATAAAAGTGTGTCTGATAATCTTCTGGACGAAACAGATGCCGATGTATTTGTTTATGATGGAAAAGCTGACTTAAATGTAGATGTATTCTTACGACAAAATATTACAACTAAGGTAACTGCAAGCGTTAATGTTGCAACACCTAATGGTCTTGAATTCCTTGCAACAAAAACTATTGAGGGTATTACGGGCGATGGTATTGAACTGGAAGTTGGAAGTTCTCAAAGAGGTAGTCGTTTGTTACTCACTCAAACTGCTGGTGACGGAACAGATTTAGAAGATCATATTCTATTAGAATCCGCGTCTGATTTTAATATAAATCAGAGTGTAACTAGCACCACTTACACATCTCTAGGATATTCTAGTAATAACTTCAGTCGAGATTCCTTGGTATTCTTCCCAAATGAGAATGATGGTCTTATTGATGACAACATCATACTTGAGGGACAAGAAATTGGAACATTCAAACTAGAGGATGGAACAACTGTGGCCACAACATTTGGTGATGATCTTCTGTTGGAAGACTCTACTGGATTTGGTGTTGGTCAAAAAATACAACTTGAAAGGACGTTTATCGCACTAGAAGATTCATTAAACACTGGTATGCCTCCATTTGGTGTATCTGGTAGCACCATACTTGATCCGTTCAATACACCAGCCGATATATTTGTTAATACTATTGGTAAATTAACTGCTGAAGACGATTATGATTTCATAGTGTTCAATACTGCGGCAGATGAGAATGATCAAATTATTCTTGAGGATGGAACTGAAACTGATTTATACATCCAAGCTATAGAAAATCTTTTCTACCTTAGGCAGACAGACTTATCTTTTTCATCCAATAATTTAAGTTTTGATAGCAGCATCGAGTTCGATGCTTCATAATAATTAAACGATATAAATAGAATAAAGGAAGAAATCTATGTCAAAATCAGTAATAGGACTCGGTGGATCAGCAAATGATGGTACAGGTGATTCTTTAAGAGCAACAGGTTCAAAAATAAATGCTAACTTCACTGAGATTTATACTCTAGTTGGCGACGGTAGTTCTTTAACTTCTGATACGGTAACACTTAATACTGCAACTCAGACCCTTACAAATAAATCACTAACAAGTCCACAGATAACCACAAGTATTTTACCAGCAACAGCTGATGGTGCGACTATTGGTAGTGCAACGAAAGAGTTTTCTGATCTTTTTCTTGCAGATGGTTCTACAGTTCAGTTTGGTAATGATCAAGATGTTACGTTGACACATATTGCTGATACAGGATTGTTACTTAATGCGGCAATGGTGGTTCAGTTCCGTGACTCAGCAATCAATATTGGGTCGCCAGCTGATGGTGATCTAGACATTAATGCCGATGATGAAATTGAACTTAATTCAACATTAATTGATATTAATGGTAATGTTGATATTAGTGGAACACTTGCACAAGCAGATGCCATAACAATGGCTACAAATAAAAAGATAATATTTCGTGATACCGCAATTCACATTAGTTCAACTGCTGACGGTGATTTGTCAATCGCTGCAGACGATGAAATAGACTTAACTTCAACTTTAATTGACGTTAACGGAAACCTAGATGTAAGTGGTACAATGACCACTGGTGGCAATATTGTCATTCCTGATGCTGGAAATATTGGTTCTGCTTCAGATACAGATGCGATTGCAATTAGTTCTGGTGGTGCCGTAACCTTTAGTCAAGCTCCAGTATTTCCTGATGGTTCCATTCCACTTGCAGACCTAGACATCGATGGTGCAACAGATATTGGTGCTGCGATTGCTGATGCAGACTTGTTCATCATTGACGATGGTGCTGGCGGTACAAATAGAAAAGTTGCTGCCTCAAGAATTAAGACTTATGTTGATGCTGGGCTACCTAGAGGATACTTGTCTGGTGTTGGACTATCTAATAATAGCAGCGACAGTGAACATGATATTGATATTGCAGTCGGTGAAGCAAGGGATACCGCTAATGGTGTTGATCTAACTGTCTCTTCTACCCTTACTAAAAGGATTGATGCTACTTGGGCATCTGGTAGTGGTAATGGTGGTATGGCAAACGGTGTAAGTTTATCAACAAATACTTGGTATCATGTCTATCTTGTTGAACTAGATGCTGGAGGAACTGATGCTGGTTTTGATACATCTACAACTGCAGCTAACCTTGTGGCCACATCTGGAGTTGCTTCTGCTTATAGACGAATTGGTTCAGTTCTTACTGATGGTTCGTCAAACATCCTAAACTTTACACAATTTCAGGATGAGTTCATTTTTGATGTTCAGATTAATAATGTAAATGCCACCGCCCTTGGAACTAGCCGTGTATTACAAGCAGTTAGCGCACCTCTTGGTTTCGAAACTAGAGCTATACTTGGTCTAGTGGGAAGAGTATCGAACAGTAATGGAGATGTTCAAATTACTATTACACATCCTAATGTAACAGATACTCAACCTGTCTTTGCTAATTCTAATAATGCGGGTGAAAATTCCTCTAATAACAACGGTACATTTGCTGCTGGCACACACATAGTTAGAACCAATACGTCAAGTCAGGTAGCATTTAGGCAAGACTTTGATAGTACAGTGTATATTAATACTAATGGTTACTATGATGAAAGGGGGCAAGGTTAATGGCATATCAATCAATAGGATTAGGAACCACCGTCGGCGACGGTACAGGTGATACTCTTCGTGTCGGTGGTGACAAAATAAATGATAACTTTGTTGAAATCTATACTCTGTTGGGTACGGGAACTGCTTTAAGTTCTGGTATTAGTGCAACCGCCTCTGTTGTTACTCTCGCGGGTCCATCGATTACTGGTGTTGCATCATTTGCAGACGGCAGCGTATCAGCGCCATCTATTACAAACACGGGTGACACAAATACTGGTATTTATTTTGGTGCAGCCGATACGGTCAACGTCACCACTGGTGGAACCAAACGAGTCGATATCGACAGTTCGGGTCTTGATGTAACTGGTGCGATCACCGCAACAACCACGATTACTGCCACCGCTGGGGTGGCTGGAACAACAGGAACATTCAGCGCCGGTGTGGCTGGAACAACAGGAACATTTAGTGGAATTCTCAAGACTGATGATGCAACAGAAGCAACATCTACTACGGATGGTTCTCTACAAACTGATGGTGGTCTATCAGTAGTGAAAGACATTGTTGCTGGTGACGATATCAAACTTCTATCAGATGCGTCTGTGATAGCATTTGGTACTAACGGTGATGTTACTTTAACTCATGTTCATGATACAGGATTACTTTTAAACAGCACTATGCAGCTGCAATTCAATGATGCTTCTCAAAATATTAACGCACCAAGTGCTACAGTTTTAGATATCAATGCCACTGATGAGATTGAACTAAACGCTACATTGATTGATATTAATGGTGCCGCAGATATTTCTGGAGCAACACACATTGATGGTGTTCTGACACAGGGGGTCGAGGGCGATCTTCATGGTGGTGGAGTAATTATGGACGCAAGTGATGGTAGTAGCACTGATGCTGGAGATGAAATTCTTCTAAACGGCACAGATGGTAGTAGTACAAATGCAAACGAAAAACTTATACTGGAATATGCCACTCAATTTACAACTGCTGTTCTTCAAATAAAGAATTCTGATGGAATTGTAATTAGTAGTTTATATGGCACTAGTGGATTTTAATTATGACAGTTCGCGCACCACTAAAATATGATGATGCAAACACGTTACAAGAAATGTCTACTGATGAAGTAACGGCGTGGGTAAATCATATATGTTATTTGTATGGTGGTAGTCCGTCTGTCACTCTAACAGTTGATACTGGTTCAGCACAAAACTTGCAGGCAATGTCTGATACGAGATTACAGGCTGGTGCTGCGTCTACTAATGCATCTGCATTTGTTGCAGAAGGCACAACCGCTGAACCCGCCACTGTCACAGTAACATATGATCGCGTTGCTCAGACTTATGCAAGTGTTTCCCCCACAGTTGATACTGGAACAACTTGGCCTGTGTATTTTGACTCTAGCACCAACTCAATTCAAGCAATGTCTCTTGCTGATATTAAGGACACGTTTCTTCATCCGGCAATTGATAAATTAATTTCTGCATCTGAGTCTGATACGACTGCTGGAACTTACACCATTACTAATTCTTCAACAGCCGCATCTGGATACACTGTTATAGATGCTAGTAATCCAGTGTTCACAGATACTCGCGCAGATACAAGTGCATACAGTGCTGCTGGTATTCCTGAGACATTGGATCAACCAACAACAGTAACAAATTATTTTCTCCACAGAAGAAATCAGGGAAGTGACGGATTTTCAAGCTTGGCAACTCCGTTAATTATTTCAGATGATTTGGAGTTAACCGTACAAACAACGGAGACTATAATAGAAGGATTATTTACGGAGTGGATACGAGAAACCGCTTCTGAATCAAGTGATGGTTACCAAATTGTATATTCTATGGCAACATCTGGTGGTAATACAAGAGGAACCGCTATGGTTGATACTAGATTGAACGGAGCTGGTAATTATCAAACATTACAATCTGGTGATGACTATCGTTCACAAGAATTTCCCAACGGATCAGCAGCAACTATTACGACTTATAATTTGAGGATAACTAAATCATAGTCGATAGGGATGTATAAATACTAATACAGATTAGAGGAATCGAACAATGACAGCAATCATAACAGAAAAATTTAGACTTCATAATGCGACACAGTTTCAAGAGTCGTTTTCTGAAGCTGCGCTAAACAAATACTATATGTTGATTGGTAAAGCAACAGAGTTTACTAGTGGTACAAGTGGAGGTACAGACGCATCACCACCAACACCTGCTGATGATGTATCTAGTGAATATTATATCTGGGATCAGACAATTGCAGGTAAAAATATTACATCCTCTGATGTTTCCTTTGCGGTTCCTCGTCGTGATTGGTCAAACAACACAACTTACGATATGTATGAAGATAATGTTAGTTCTTCAAATCTGTCTACATCTGGCGCATCTAGTATTTACGATGCGACATTTTTCTTTCGCACCTCTGCAAATCGTGTGTACAAAGTTCTAGATAATAATGGTGGGACTGCATATTCTGGCACTGAGCCATCTTCAGAGTCCACATCACCTTTTGCACAAGGTGGGTATGTTCTTAAATATATGTACACGATTACAGCAGCAGAACAAACAAAGTTCTTGACAACAGACTTCATGTCTGTTAGCACAGACAGCATCGTTGCGGCATCGGCCACTGATGGTAAGATTGAAAGCGTTATTGTTACTGCTGGGTCTGGATACACTGATGGGACTTACTATGTTGCAGTGAATGGTGACGGAACAAGTGCTGGAACATCTTCTGGTGCGGTTATTTCCTTTGTAGTTTCAAGTGGTGCAATTGCAAGTTTCGGTCTTACTTCTGGAACTGATACTGTTGTTTACGCGGGTGGTACTGGATATACTTATGGAACGGTTACACTTTCAGACTCCACTGTGTTTGCGAACGCAGCACTAACAACCGCAGTTGACAGCGGCGATATCGACAATGGTAGTGGTGGTGCAATTCAGATTGTGATTAGTCCAAAAGGTGGACATGGTTTCAATTCAGTCAATGAACTTGGTGGTCACTATGTAATGTTGAACACATTGTTTGTTGGAGCAGAACGTGATGACCTTCTTACTGGAAATGATTTCCGTAACATTGCGATTGTCACTGATCCAACAACCTTTGGAACGTCAACAGTTGCATCAGACACAACAATTCGACAGACTTTTGCAACAAAACTGACAAGTGTTAGTGGTACATTTACTGCTGATGAAAAGATTACACAGGCTTCAACTGGTGCAGTTGGTAAGGTGGTTGAGTGGGATAGCGGCAACTCTATTCTTTATTATCAACAGGAAAGATATACCGATTATGGCACAAGTTCAGTGGGTGCATATGTTGTGTTCTCTGGTGCAAATGCAATTACGGGTGCGTCCTCTAGTGCAGCAGGAACACCAGACTCAAGTGCAGATAGCGCAGTAACACTTGCAAACGGGTTTACTATCACATTTGCTGATGGGTATTGTAATCCAGAGCTTCAACCAGACAGTGGAAATATTATTTACAACGAAAATAGATCACCTATCTCCCGTGCAACAGACCAGACGGAAGACATTAAAATTGTAGTGGAATTCTAATATGGCACAAAAGACAAATCTTAACTCAGCACCGTACTTTGATGATTTCAATGCAGAGAATAATTATCACAGAATTCTCTTTCGGCCGGGGTTTGCTGTTCAGGCGCGAGAACTAACACAACTCCAAAGTGCGTTGCAACATCAGATAGAGGCCCACGGAAGTCATATTTTCCGTGATGGTGCTATGGTTGTGCCGGGGCAAGGAACGGTACAAAAGTATGCTTCCTTAAAACTTGCAAACACTTTTAATGCTGAACAGGTTGATCCATCACAGTACTACAATGCCACTACACCAGTGACAATTACTGGTGAAACGACTGGCGTAACTGCAAAGGTTATTGGATTTAAAGCAGCAACTACATCAAGTCAATCCCTTCTTTATGTTTCTTATGAACGTGCTGGTAGTGATTTTGAAACCACTGTTTTTGCAGACGGTGAAAACATTAGTGCAAATACTACGATTACACACTCAACACAACAGTACGCAACGGATGTTGCATCTGTTACAACGTATACTTCTGAATATTCTGAAACTAATGGGGCAACTGCTGCACAACTTGCAAGTGCCGAAGGTCCGGCATCAAGAACTGGTCTTGCATTTATTATAGAATCTGGTATCTACTATGTTCGTGGTTTCTTTGTTAATAATCTTAGTGAGACACTTGTTCTTAATGATTATGCAGAAGACTATACAGGAACTATTGGTTTCAAAGTAACAGAAACTATTGTTACACCAGAAAATGAAACATCTCTTTTGGATAATGCAACAGGCTCTAGTAACTTCGCCGCTAAAGGCGCACATCGTCTGAGTATTACCCTCTCACTAACTGCATTAACCACAACAACAGATACTGCTGATTTTATTTCTTTAATTGATGTCAAAAATGGTAAATCAAATGCTATTGGAAGAGTGACAGATTATTCTCAAATTGCTGATGAAATGGCGAGAAGGACTAATGATGAATCTGGAAATTATACAGTTAAACCATTTGAAATTAGTATAGAAGAGTCTGTTGATACAACTGTTCAAGGAATTTCATTTCAAGGAAGATATGCAGATGGGGCGACGACAGATCAAGGTAATATAGCAAGTAGTGACAAGTTGGCTCTTATTGTTTCTCCCGGCAAGGCATATGTTAATGGATATGAGATTGAAAAAACTCAATCAACAATTTTAGACCTTAACAAATCAAGAGATTTTGATACACAGAATGCTGGTATTTCTACTTATGATATGGGTAACCATGCATTGATTAAAAATGTGTATGGTTCACCTGATATTTCAAATGTGAGTGGTGAAGCGACAGCATTTAAGACAGTTCAGTTCTATGATACATTTAATACTACTAGAGGAGCAGCAAACGGAACTCTAATTGGTGTTGGTCGCGCTAGAGGAATGGAATATCATTCTGGTGATGTTGGAGCAGCTGCAGACAATACACTTTCTCAATATAAACTGTTTCTCTTTGATATTCGTCCATTCACTGTTCTTACTTTGAGTGACACACCTTCACCAACACTTCTTGCATCACACGCCAACGGTGGTGTTCTGGTCACAGGTGTAAGTTCTGGTGCAACCGGATTTGTTTTCAAAGATGACACTTCTGCAACTAAGGTTAATTTAACCACTGTTGTCGGTAGTTTCCAAGTTGGTGAAAAGATTACTGCATCTGATTCTGCTGAAGCAAGTGCGATTGTTGAGAACTCAAGCAATGCAGACCTTACAATTTCAGCTGTTGTAACAAAAACTTTTGCTGACTTTAGACAGGTCTTCATGGAAGATGAAGATTCTGGACAAGATTTTACCGCTGATATTGTTACTGAGCAAGCGGCAAACATTTTTGCTGATATCATATTAGAAGACGATGTTAATTCTTCTATTGAACTAGAACAGGCAACCTCTTCTGGTCGAATTATCCAAGAGGGTTTTGATACAGAAATAGCAAAATTAAAAGATACTGAAAAAAATAGAGCGCTATTCAAACTACCAAATGATCCTGTTAAGACACTCTTAACCGCAACTAATGCGGGTGCAAGTGATACACAGTACACCCTTCGTCGCCAGTTTGTTGGAACAACAAACTCCTCTGGTGTGGTAACATTTCAGGCTGGTACAAATGAGACATTTGTATCTCATGCCGAGAAAGATTACACACTGAGTATTCTTACTGCTGGTGGTGGTACTGGAGCTCAAGGTGATGTTGTTACTCTTGCCAGTAAAGTATCTGGTACAGGATCAGCATCTCTTACGGTGACTGACAACACAATTCTAGGAAGTTCTGCAAAGGTAAAACTTACTGCGACACTTCTTAAAACGTCTGTTATTCAGAAATCTAAAACAACACAATTGATGAAACAAGTAAAAGTTGTTTCTGGAACGACAGACGCATTTGGAACTCGACCAACTGACACAACAATTTCTCTAGGTCGCGCAGATGGATTTAATCTAGTTGCAGTATTTGACTCAGAAGAAGCAAGTACGGATGCTGTTGCTCCTGAGATGACACTCACTAATGCAGTTGGCACATTTGAACGTGGTGAAGAAATTGTTGGTGGAACTAGTGGAGCTAAAGCAAGAATTATCGATATCTCTTCACCAATGAGTTATGTACAAACTACTCTTAGTTTTATATCAGGTGAAACAATAACGGGAAGACACTCAGGTGCAACTGCTACTGTTGGTACTCTTACTGAAGGTAGTATAGATGTAAAAAGAAAATATTTGTTTGATAGCGGTCAACGAGATAACTTCTATGACATTTCTCGAATTGTGCGAAAGTCATCAGAGCCTGCACCAACTGGAAGACTTCTCATTGTTTATGATTATTTCGAACATGGGTCTGGAGACGTATTTACTGTAGATTCCTATGTTGATGTTGGTGGTCAAATGGGATATGATGATATTCCTACATACACCGCGACTAAGGTTGACCCTGATTCTCCAGCACCTGCCGGGAATTTCCCTCTACGGGATACATTTGATTTTAGACCCAAAGTTGAGGATATTGCTGGTTCTTCGTCTACACTAGAAACTGTTGATGAAATTACAGGAAACTCTTTTGACTTCTTTTCTAGGCAATATGACGGAACTGGTGCATCAACAGTTGATGTTCCCAAGCCGGGTTCACTTGTTCAAGCAGACTTTGAATTTTACTTAGGTAAATTCGTAACTCTTATTCTAGACAACAGGGGAACACTTGATATAGTAGAAGGTTCATCAGCTGAAACTCGGCGACGGCCAGATGTTCCCGATGATGTGATGAAACTCGCGCATATCAGTCTGGCTGCTTTTACATTTTCTCCTATCGATACTAACATTAAAAGAGTTAGAAATCAGAGATTTACTATGAAAGACATTGGCCAGATGAATGTCCGTCTTAATAATGTTGAAAAAATGACTACTCTAAATCTCTTGGAAAAAGATGCTGAAGGTTTTGAAGTTCTTGATGCTAATGGGTTAAATAGATTTAAGTCTGGTTTCTTAGTTGATAATTTTCAAGGCCATAGGATTGGCGACGTAGCGCACAAAGACTATAGAGTTTCTATGAATTTTCAGAAGGGAATACTACGTCCTACACATATATCTAAATCGATTGATCTTGAGGAGAGTGTTAGCACTGATGTTGCAAGAGCAGGACTAGGTTACCAAAAAACGGGTGATCTACTCACCCTACCTTATACGGAAGTTGTTCTTACAGAACAACCATTTGCAAGCACTGTCGAGCGTGTTGCTCCGTTTGTAACGGCAACATGGAAAGGAACCGTAACACTAGACCCGACTCAAGATAACTGGATTGAAACAGAAATTGCTCCTGATCTTGTTATTAACCAAGAAGGAAATTTCGACGCAGTGCGGTCAGCTGTTGGTAATAATTTGGGTGTTGTGTGGAACTCTTGGCAGACAACTTGGCAAGGAACTGTTCAGAGAGATGATGGTCTGCCGGGGCCCCAAGACTTCGGCGGCGATGATGGAGATGGTATGGACGATGGCGGTAAGATTATCTGTACTGCAATGAACAATATGTATGGGTTTGGTTCATATAGAAATGCAATTTGGATGAAATACCAAAAAGACTATATGTCATCCGAAGAATATCAGTTGGGTTATCACAAATTAATAATGCCTCTGGTTAAAAAGATGCCAACGAATAAAACAATCAGAGTTATTCTAGAGAGAATTGCTAAACGTCGCACAATAAATTTAAGAAAAGAAATGCGCGGTGAAAAATTACCTCTTTATTATAAATCTATGAAATATACAGTCCGGCCGTTATTCTTTGCAGTTGGTTGGTTAGTCAAGAAAAAGATACTGTCTAAAACGGAAGTGTAAATGATAGAACTTTTTTGGTATGTGTTTTTTGGATTTGTGTGGTATCAGATTATTGCTACATTTGGAATTTCTATAGGATTACATAGATATTTTGCACATAAACAATTTAAGGTGTCTAAGTTATATGAAATATCTATATTATTTCTTGTAACGCTTACAGGAGCAAGATCACCTTTAGGTTGGATAGGCGCACACAGAATACATCATGTTAATGCAGATACAGAAAATGATCCTCATTCTCCTGATATTAAAGGTTTTTGGAATATAGTATTTAATCGGTGGACATGTAAAAATATTCCTAGAAAATATATAAGGGATGTTATTAAAAATCCTAGAGTTATGTTTTTCCATAGGTATTGGAAACATATACATTTGAGTGTTGCGATAATATCATTACTCATAGGGTTTAAATTTTTTATTGCATTTGTAGTCATTCCTTTTATACTTGGATTTTTTGGGTATGGGTTTTTTAATGCAGCCGGACATAAAGATTATAAACCAAGAACAAATTTTTGGATAAACATCTTATCTGCTGGTGAAGGGTTTCATGATGTACATCACCGCAATCCAAACCAAGTTAGGCTTCATAAGTATGACATGTCTGGTTATATTGTGGAAAAAATATTTTTGGAAAGAAATATAAATGAAAATGCGCTCCAGAAAGAATAGAAAAGAATTACCGGCTTTAGGTGTTGTTAAGGATATCAAGATAGATATAAAATCTCTTGTTGAATACTGTGTTGATAAAAATCTTCTTGATGTTGATATTTACGAAGATATAAAGGTTGCACAGTATCCATTAGTTAAAGGTAATAATATACCGTCCTCACATTTTAATACCAATAAAGGTATGCAAGATTTTACCACTGTTAATTCATACAGTAAGGAAAACTTTTTTAAAGAGGAAGATGCTGATTTTTTACAGGGAGAAAAGTATAAACAACTGTATCTAACTGAATTTGATTCAACAAAACGCTCTGAAAATATTTCTTCAAATGAGACAAATATTTTTCAAAGAAGTAAAAGATTAAATCCAGATCATCCAAGTTATTTACCAGAGGCTGATGAATATAATTATGGAATAAGAAATTCTTTAGTTTGTGGAGAAATTGAAAAAGTATTAGATTGTTTTAAATCACCTCTAGCTAGAGTGCGTTTTGCAAATTTATCTCCCAATTTTAAACTGAAACCACATATAGATTATGATCCATCATATATAACTAGGTATCATATTCCGTTAAAAACAAATGAAAATTGTTTGATGTGTGTATTTGATAAAAATGGAAACCCTGTAAAAAAACATTTTCCTGCTAATGGTCAAGTTTATTTTTTAAATACAGGTCTTAAACACTGGGCTGAAAACAACTCGGCCGAAAATCGTATACACCTTATTGTAGATACCAAAAATCAAGAAGATTTATACTCTCTGCAAAATTGTTAGGTAATAATGATTATAAATAATCATATAAAAAAGATTAGGAGCGAGTAAATGGTACTCAGAGATTTCAATGCATCAAGACAACGAAGAACTGGTGTTCTGACTGAAGTAATAGAAAACATTGAATTTGAGAGTCGCGGTTTTAGATCAATATCTAAAGCTGTTATTCCTTTTGCTCGTTCTAAAACAATAAGTATTTCTGCAAAATCTTTAAAACCTTTCACTAGACTTTATGTTTACTTTGATAAAAAGGTAGTTAATCAGTTTGTTACGCCTGCTGCAACAGGAGCAGTTGGCACCACGTTTGGTAGTTTTTCTGATGTTGAAACTCCCGTAGCAGGCAGCAAGTTAATTTCTGATGGTGCTGGTTCCTGTGAAGCATCATTCACTATTCCTGATCCTAAAGTAGAAGGCAATCCAAGATTTAAAACTGGTGATATAGAATTTATTATAACAGCAGACCCTAACAATCAACAAGTCGGTGATGGCTCAAATGAAATTTCTGCACGGGCAACTTATGCTGAAGCAACATATTCTGCTTCTGGTACTTTAGATACTCAACAAGAAACTATTATTGCAACAAGAAATGCGATTGTGAGAACAACTCAGTTAGAAGAGGAAAGTGGACTTCTCATTGAAGGATTTCCCATTCCAGTTCGTCGTATGGACCCACTTGCACAAACTTTCATTGTTTTAGATACAGACAAAAACGATGGGGAGAGGGTTACTGGTGCTTTTCTAACATCTTGTGATGTATATTTTTCTGAAAAAGATTCAACATATCCTGTGGCAATGGAAATTCGTGACGTAGTTAATGGACAACCGGGCCCGAAGATTTTACCATTTGGTAGGAAAACATTACAAGCAAATGAAGTATCAACCTCTACCGATGGTTCCGTTGCAACAACATTTACATTTGACTCTCCCGTTTATGTGCAAGGAGGGACAGAATATTCTATATGTTTGTTGGCAAATACCCCAGACTATAAAGCTTGGATTTCTGATCTTGGTACACAGGACACATCAGGAAATGAAATTACAGATCAACCTCATGTTGGTGTTCTTTTCAAAAGTTCAAATAACACCACATGGGTGCCATCTCCAACTCAAGATTTAAAATTTACTTTACGTCGAGCAAAGTTTGATACCTCAGCTGCGGGAGGAGTTACTTTACAGAATAAAACTCTGCCAGTTAAAACTCTAAGAAGAAATCCATTGGAAATGACTGATGCAAGTACAACTCTGAAAATTAATCATGTTGGTCATGCGATGCACACCACTGGAAATAATGTCACTATTGATGGTGTTAAGTCTGGTGCAACAACCACACTGAATGGCGCACTCAATGCAACCGCAACATCTATTACTCTTACTTCTGGAACAAACTTTGATGACACAAGCGGCAAGTACTCTAGAGATGCGTCCAATGTTTATCTGATAAAGATTGATGATGAGATTATCAGCTATACTACTATTTCTGGAACTGGTATTACAAGTGCAACACGCGGTGCAAACAGCACAACTGCTACAACTCACGCGAATGGCGCAACTGTAGAATTGTATCAGATACATAAAGTTCCTCTAACTGATATCAATAAAACACATAGTGCAATTGGAAACATTCAGAATAATAGTTATACAATCACTCTTGCTACTACACCTGTTGTTGATGGTGCTGGTAGTGTATCTTCTCTTGGTGGAGAAGTTGTAACTGCAACAGAAAATGCTCAGTATGATGTTTCTACGTTTAATATGGGTACTTTAACTCCACCATCCACAAAAATTGATACTGCAATTCTTGCAACAAGTGGTACAAGTCAAAGTGGTACAGAGCAATCATTTGTTAAATCTACAAAAAATAGAGTTGTTCCATTAGGCGAAAATTACTACTACCCGACAACTAATATTGTTGCTTCTGAAATCAACGAAACTAATGAAATGTCAGGCGTTAAATCATTGACTGTTCCTATGACTTTAACTTCAGATATAGATGCATTGTCTCCTGTAATTGATTTGCAAAGAACATCTATGGTTGCTGTTGCAAATCAGATTGATGTTATTGACTCATCATCTGATGTGTTTCCTACATCTATCTATCGGGCAATGACTGAACCAGAGGGAGATAATCACGCGGCAATTTATATAACTAAAAAGATTAACCTTGAAAATCCAGCAACTTCCATTCGACTTCTTATGGATGTTAATAGAGAACCATCAGCAGATGTAAAAGTATTGTTTAAAACCCTGCGTGTAGATGATGCTTTTGACTTTGATGAAATTGCTTATAAGTTTTTCAATGATGATGGAACTATTTCTGGTTCTGGTGGACCTGATGTTGAAACTCGATCTACACGTTTTGATGAATACATTGAACACGAATATACTGCCGGTGTTACGGATGATGGTATTGGTAATCCTTTGGATGAGTTTATTTCTTTTCAGATTAAGATTGTTCTCCGCGCAACAAATCAGGCTAGACCACCTCGAATTAAAAAACTTAGAGCAATAGCATTGGCAACATAATATGTCAGATTATCTTAAAGTTGAGGGCCACGAAGGTTTAGTTCGGGACACCACTAGTAAAGCAATCATAAATACAGATAGAAATGCTTATGAGGTTGCAAAGCGGCGTGCTGAGGAAGCGCAGCGTCAAAGAGATGAGATGCGTGAAACTGCAAGAGAGATTAATACTCTGAAGTGCGAGATGCATGAAATTAAACATTTATTGCAGGAGTTGATAAAAAACAAATAATTGTGCTTGGTGATGTGCAGCAAAACGAACGACGAATATATTATAAATATATTTAATGGAGAATAATGTAGATGTCATACCAAGCACTTAATTTCGGCACTGTTGTTAATGACGGCACTGGCGATACACTTCCCGTCGCCGCAGATAAAATCAATGATAATTTTGTAGAAATTTACAATCTACTTGGTGATGGTTCATCATTGTCAAGTGGTATCAGTGCAACTTCATCAGTGATAACTTTAGTGTCACCGACCATAACTGGAACTGCCACTATGGCAAATCTAGATATATCTGGTGATGTTGACATAGACGGCACACTTGAAACAGATGCACTTACAATTGCTGGGGTTACACTTGCTGAAACCATTGCCGATACAGTCGGCGCAATGGTTGCCTCTAATACAGAAACAAATATTACTGTAACATATGACGACTCTGATAATACATTAGATTTTGTTGTTGATCTTTCGGGAATATCTTCTATATCAGGAAATGCGGGTACTGCAACTGCTCTTGAAACGGCTAGAACTATTCACGGTGTGTCATTTGATGGTACTGCTAATATTGATTTAACAGAAGTAGTTCAAGATACCGTTGGTGCAATGTTCTCTAGTAATACTGAAACTGGTATTACAGTAACCTATCAGGACGCTGACGGTACGATTGATCTTGCAGTTGGAACCCTAAACCAAGATACAACTGGTAACGCAGCAACTGCTACTGCACTAGAAACAGCCAGAACTATTCATGGTGTATCCTTTGACGGTACTGCAAACATTGACCTAACTGAAGTTGTACAAGATACCGTTGGTGCAATGTTCTCTAGTAATACAGAGACAAACATTACTGCAACGTATCAAGATTCAGATGGCACCATAGACCTTGTTATTGGAACACTCAATCAAGATACTACTGGAAATGCTGCAACTGCTACTGCACTAGAAACAGCAAGAACTATTGGTGGGACTTCATTTGATGGTACTGCAAATATTGCCGTTGCACTTTCTGCAACTGCTACTGCACTGGAAACTGCTAGAACTATTCATGGTGTATCATTCGATGGCACTGCTAACATTGACCTTACTGAAGTTGTACAAGATACTGTTGGAGCTATGTTTAGTTCTAACACTGAAACAGGTATTACTGCAACATATCAGGATGCAGATGGAACCATAGACCTTGTTATCGGTACACTCAATCAGAACACAACTGGAAATGCTGCAACTGCTACTGCTTTAGAAACTGCAAGAACAATTCATGGAGTTTCCTTTGATGGTACTGCCAATATTGACCTCACCGAAGTAGTACAAGATACCATTGGAGCTATGTTTAGTTCTAACACAGAAACAGGGGTGACTGTAACTTATCAGGATGCTGACGGTACGATTGATGTTGTAGTTGGAACTTTGAATCAGGATACCACAGGTAATGCTGCAACTGCTACCGCATTAGAAACTGCAAGAACTATTGGTGGGACTTCATTTGATGGTACTGCAAATATTGCTGTTGCTCTTGCTGACACTGCCACTGCACTTGCAACTGCTAGGACTATTCATGGAGTGTCCTTTGATGGTACTGCCAATATTGATCTCACTGAAGTCGTACAAGATACTGTTGGAGCTATGTTTAGTTCTC
>Ga0208134_1001086_pt1 | contig 16477 bp, 43 predicted proteins | sample VirMetDEL_Mar_31_FD_184515 | JGI IMG/M metagenome (GOLD analysis project Ga0208134, IMG submission 184515) | Aqueous microbial communities from the Delaware River and Bay under freshwater to marine salinity gradient to study organic matter... | ecosystem: Environmental > Aquatic > Marine >... | reverse complement strand
CATCTGCACCACTATCTCTTGCTTCGTAAATAGTTTTAACATGGGTGGTATCTGAATTCACATAAACCCAAGCGCTTACAGTTATCGTTGAGTAACTAAAAGGACTTGGTAGGTCGATTTTGTCATCGCTACCATCAAAATACGCCGCCCCGGTGCTACAAGGTTCGACATAGCCTCTAGAATAGTCGTGCTTTAGCACTAACCCATCACGGACGATACGTTTACCAATTTTACCTGGCTTAGCTATAGACGATCCTAATCCTATCATTACTTGCCGAAGTAGCAGATAATACCGCTGTCGTTAGTAGCGTTCATAGTTACAGATGTCCATCTTCCGACTACAGTGCTACCAGCTGGAAACGTTGTGGACGAGTCTATAACTTGGCTATTGTTAGCTGTATTAGCAGTAGTTCCTGTACCAAAAAAAGTGTCTACGCCATAAACTTGTTCTGGAACCAATGCTGATAATGCTATATCGTCTAAAAACTGTATTGCAACTATAACCATGCCTGTTGGAGGTGTTAGAGCGCTTGTGGTTTGGGTGTGTCCGCTACCTAGTTGTCCGAAGCCATATGAGACTTCTGTTGAATTAATTCCCATTTTATTTTTTTACTTTTTCTAGTGATCTACCACCGAAGTATGCACCGATCACAGTTATTAATACTAGTTGTAGTAAGTCAACCCAAGAGGATTTGACTTCAAAATTTATCGCACCAGCATCAATAAATATCAATAGCATCGTGCATACTATTAAGAATATAAGAACTACGGGTCTTACATTCTTAGAAAGCCATGAGTCAGACTTTAAATCTGCCTCCCATCGAGAAGTAATATTCTTCTCCATCTCGATTTCGTAGTTGGCCACTAATTCTTTTATTTTCCTTTCCGCCTCTAGCTTTTCATCTTTCGATGTGGTAAGGTTATCTAGTACTCCACCTACACCTTTAACGAGTTCAGTTGCTCCAGCAGAGAATAGTTTACCTAGTAATTTCATTTAAATTTAATTTTTACACCAAGAGCCTCTACACGGTTTACCTTTTCTAGGGCTTTTTCTTCGAACGCCTTTACCTGCTACACTTTGCGGAAGCAATGTTCTTTTTTGTCCAAGACTTTTAATTTTAGGTTTCTTTTCTTTTGGCTTTCCAGCTTCAACAGCCTTCTCGCGGAGTTTCATTTCACGAGCTGTCATAGGTATTTCCATGGTGCTTAACGTGCGTGGTTCAGCCACCGTTCTATATCCAGCTATTTCAGCACCTCTTTTGTAACCTCTTTCGTGAGCCTTGTCCGCTCTTCTTTCCAACCTTTCTTTTTTAGTTGGACGCCCTTTCTGAAACGGCGCTCCTTTCATTTTAAACGCCATAACTTATAAATTATTTGGGTTTCCTCGTCCTAATCGATGTATCCACGATTCTCCTTTTTTATCTTTTTTGAGTTTTGAAGCTAGTGTTTGTATCGCCCCAGCTCCAGCTATTGCGGTAGCTATATTCTTAGCACCTTTCTTTATGGTATGCTTTTCTCTAGTCTTTTCCGGATTCTCTAATTTACCCAATAGCTGCGACACGTTTTTAGTACCTTGAACGAATGGTTTGTTTTCCTTATCACGTTTCCTATCGGCTTTTAAACTTTGACGATAAGCTTTGTTACCAGCTTTCCGCTGCGCTTTAGTTTCTTGCTCCGGAAACCCTTTCATTTTAAATCCAGACCTTTTTACAGCTGGATCTGTGTTCTTTTTGAAATTTGGCATGTTACTTTTTATTGGCAAATTTTTCTACACCGCTAATGCCGAACGATCCTAAGACCACCCAGACAAAAGAGTTATATACAAACTCATTAATTATTAAATCTCTACCTATTGCTCCAGATACGGTGTCTACGAGCATTACTAATACCATGAGAGTGAAAGCTACAAATCCAACTATAGCTTTTTCATTCCAGTCGTTATTATCTTTAAATATTTCAAACATCTTTTTCTGCTTTAATTGCGCGTCTCTCCCAAGGGAAGCTTTTATCACCTTCCATTTGCCATGCACTACCACGCTTTATTTTACCATCTTTTCTAGCGAAAACTTGGTCGCCATCTCTTACAAAATTTTTACCATAAGCTATCCTGCCACTAGCCATATCTTTTACATGGTGAGTTTCGTGCGCTATAGCGCGTCTATATAACTCGCTATCCTTAGGAACATCTTTATTAACCACTATCTTGCTCTCACTAACCGCCTCAGCAGTAACACCAGGTTCTAGCTTAGCGTGCTTAATAGTAATTGGTTTAACGTGTCTAGCTAATCCAGGTAAAACTTTATTACGCATGCTATCTATCTTTATCTCGTATCATACTGTCTATAGCTGTATTATAGACTTTGTCTGTATACGAGTTGTTATTGTAAAATATACTTCGCTCTGAGGTCGGTAGATCCTCTTCGCCGAGTAATATTCTGTAAATCCTGCTCACTAGCTGGGAGCATTTAAAAGAAGTCTTAAACACAGAAAACTTTATACTCGTTCTATTTCTATGTCTCCAAACCTCTATCCATCCAGCTGATCGTAGTTTCTCCCACCTTTTCTTATCCCAAGAATATGTGTAAGCACCCTCGATAAATTCGTTTCGGGTAAATCTACCCTTATGATCTAGGTATATCAACAACTCTAGATCGGCATCTGTTAACCCATAAGTCTTACAGGCCCACTTCCTCGTGAGCCTGTAGTACTTAAGGATATTCATATCACGCAGATCCTGCGCTGTTAGTCTCATATATTATGAGAATGCAGCAGCTACAGTGATCGCGTTTACCGCGGTAATCTGAGGGTGCACAACGTTAGCTGCTACAGTAGCGTCAGCAAGAGTTGTGGTACTCATGTCCGCGAGAACAATAACCCCGTCTGAATGAGGGAATTGATTTATCTTTTGCACAATCGCCTTTGTCACTTCTTTAGTATAACCCGCTGTTATAGTAAGATCAACAAAATCTGATATTACGTTTAAGTCTTCAGCGACGTTACCAGCTTGGTTAACCGCGCTATCAAAATAAACACATAACGAAGTAGCGTCTATAGGTACAATGCCAGTTATATTCTTAACCGGTATGTATACTGAGTCATCAATACCGTCGTCGCTATCGACGTCAGCTTGTTTTCTGATGTAAAAATATTTATCCATTTTTTATTTTTTTCAAAGTTTACATTTAGATTAAGAAATAGCAGCAGCTACAGAAAGTCCAGTCGCGTTAGTGTCACTAGTGTAACCAGAAACTCCAGTTATATCACCATGAAAGAATACCGCTGGAACAGTAGCGTTAGCTAGATTAGTAGTTACAGTATCTACAACATCAATAAATCCATCGGTATACAACTTATTAGAGTTTATAGCTGCGATTAACGCGTCTACAACGTTTTTGTGCGTATGAGTGTTTACCGTTAAAGTTATAGTATCTGTAAGGATTTCATCACCAGAAGCACCCGCGGAACTTGCTGGTGAATTCTTCATACTCTTATACCTAATAAGTAAAGTTGCATCACTAGCAGGAGCTATAGCCATTATGTTTTTGGCGGGAATACAAACAGAGGTAAGTTGAGTAGCAGATCCAGCTGCACCATCGTCATTGTCGACGTCTGCAACTGTTCTAAAATACAAAAATTTGTCCATTTTTAAAATTTTTAATTAGTTAATGTTTACCGTTTAAGGTTTAAGGTTCAAGGTTTAGGTCTAATATATATATCACACGTTTAGTGAAGTAATTACTCCACTAACACTACATCTCTTGCTCGGATTACATGGTACATTGTATCTGCCCAGGTTATACCATGCCCAGCGTGTTTGTCGTAATATATAATGTCTTTATCTTTTAGGCCTTCCACTAGATTACCTGTAGAGATAATTGTAGCTTTAATATACCTATTTGTCTCATCTAGTTCTTCTGTAAGAAGCAGACCCCCAACTTTTTTAGGACCTACTTTCTCTACGTCTACTACTATGTAATCATTTATTGCTTTCATCTGCTCTAGCATTTGAGATTACACAATCTGCGGATATAATAGTTGATACCACTGATACCGCGTTTTTCAAGGCTGACTTAGTCACTAGCACAGGATCTACAATCCCAGCTTCTACCATGTCAACACTCACACCTGTAACTACATCTACTCCATACCCTTCATCCAGCTTACCACCGGCTTGTAACCCCGCGTTATCCAGGATAGTGGCATACGGAGCTTTTATAGCTTGCATGAGTATCTCTTCTCCCACCCCTTGGGGTAAAATTTTCTGAGAAGCATTTAACAGTGCTACTCCACCACCTGATACCACTCCTTCTTTCAAAGCGGCTTTAGTAGCATATATAGCGTCTTCAGCTCTATCTTTCTTTTCTTTAAGCTCAACCTTAGAATCAGCACCTACTTTAACTATACCTACTGATCCAGATAAAGACGCTAACCTTTGTTCTAGCTTCTTTTTAATAAACCCGTTTTTCTCTTTAGCTATCTTAGCTTTTACCTCTGCCACTCTCTCTGTTATCTCTTCTGTAACTTCGTCTAGAGTTATTACAGTAGACTTATCATCTGTAACCGCGTTTTCAGCTTCTCCTAGATGTTCTATAGAGATAAGATCTAAATCATCTCCTAGTTCTTCATTGATAACAGTAGCACCAGTTAATACAGCTAGATCTTCTGTAGCGTCTTTCTTAGTAGGTCCAAATCCTGGTAGGTCTACAATATTAATCTTTATATTCCCTTTAACCTTATTCATAAGTAAAGCACTCTTTACTGACTGTGCCACTGGAGCTACAATAAGTAACGCCCTACCTTTCTTTATAACATGTTCTAGTACCGTTTGTATCTTACGCACATTAGGTATCTCACTAGACACAATTAAGACATATGGGTTATCTAACTCAGCTATATGCTTCTCTGTGTTTGTAACCCAGTGTGGAGAGGTTAGACCGCAGTCGATCTGAACTCCATCCACTAATTCTACATACGTTTCCTCTGTTTCGCTCTCCTCCATGAGGACGACACCTGTTTTACCTACCTTCTCGTAAGCTTCCGCAATAACGCTTCCAAGGAAACTATCATTGTTGCAACTAATAGAGCTAACAGATTGAAGCATATCTCCCTCAACTTCAATAGCACTCTCTTCAAGATACTCAACAACTTTGACCAAACCAGAGCTAACACCCTCTTTAATCTCCCTAATAGATTTATTAGCATGTTTCTCTTTGTTAACCTCTTTAAGCAGTGCTTCGGCAAGGACAGTAGCCGTAGTGGTACCATCACCTGCCTCTTTCACTGTATTATTCGCGGCTTCCTTAATTAGGGTGGCCCCGATGTTTTCGACCGGATCATACAAGACTACGCTTTGAGCAACGGTTACACCGTCTTTTGTTATGACCGGCTTACCGCGAGCATCTTCATATATAACGCATTTTCCTGACGCGCCTAATGTGCTTTTCACGGCTTGAGCTAGTTTATCTACCCCGGCTATTACTTTACTTTTAGCGGATTGACCAAAATCTAGTTGTTTGATTAACTCACTAGGTAAGTTGTATTCCATATTATATTATATTAAATTAAATTTGCGGTTTATTAGAACGTCTTTACGACTTTAGGGCCTTTTGTAGCCTCTAATTTCTTAGCGAAGTAGTCAATACTGCCATCTATAGCAGACTCTGCGCCTTCCATAGTCTCTCTGCGAGTTACAGAGTGCCAACTTTCCTCATCTTTCGGGTTAGACACCTCCGTTTGGTAGAATCCGTTAGGTAATTGGGTAATTCGCCACTTAGATTTGTCAGACATGTGCGTCCACTCGTCTATCTCTTGTTTATTTGGCTTCATAGTGTGCGTCGTAGACGTACTATTGTAGTATAAATAGGTCATTTTGTGTTTGGTTTTATGACTGTTTATGGTATAGGGAGTTTCCCTATGCTTTATTTTTCAAGTTACCAAGTATTGAACCTGGTTTCTTTCCTTCTCTCTGCTTTTTGCGATGCAATATCTCTTCTGCCTTTTCCTTTTTAGTTGCTCCATAGCGGTAGTTCTTACCTCCTTTAGCTAAGTTTTTACCTCGATCTTCCGCTATAGATATCGCGATACGAGCTTCTTCAGGAGTTCCCGCATCTCCTTTTTCTAAGTAACTTAATACTTCTTTTACGCCGGGTTTACCGGTCTTCTTTTGGTACGGGCCAGGTAGAGAGTGCCCTTTCATTTTAAATGCCATTATCCTTCTTTTTTAGTGCCTTTACCGTCATTTCCACGGTTAGACCTTATTGATTTAAACTTATTGTCTTTATGATCGTAATCTTTTCCTTCGATGTTCACACCAGCCTTCTTCGCGGCTCGCCTCTTCCTCTGATTCTCAGCCTTCTTTTTACGCCTATCAGGTGTCATAGCCGCACGCTTATCACGTATAGCCTTCATCCGCCTCGCTGTAGGTGTTAATATCTGCTTTGCCATACTTCGTATAATCACATAGATAAGTGGTAATTTAAAAAGTGTGACATAAGCCTGCTACTAGGTATCTATTAACTAGCTAGTGTCACAAAAAAGTTGTTTTGTATATATATAGTTTGTGTAGCCCCTACCCCCCTGGCACCCAGCCAGTTACAAAAAACGGTTTTTATTTAGCCCACGGGCCCCCATTTCCAATCATTTCCGCCAAAGTTTTTACGTTTTTACAATATACTATTTACAATGCGAATACGACTATCGTTGGATAATATATATGTAAACAAACTAACAATATAACAATGTTCAACAAACTACTACAAGAATCAACAACAATAATACTACTTGCTTTTGCACTTGCAGTATTTATAATGATGACATGTGCAATACACGATATGTAATTTACAACGTGAATACGACAGCAAATGGATAATATAAATGTAACAAATAACAAACTATAATGTAACAAACTACACTATACTAATTAAATAAATACTTGTACACTTACAGAAGTAGTAGAATATCTCTCACGTGAAATTGAATACTAAACAAAGTATACTCTTTTACAAACCAAATACTAACACTATTGGATAATAATAATGTAACTAATTTAATAACAATATAAAACTATATAATATGAGTCAAAATACACTCCAATCAAAGCGTTTCGTAGTACGTCAATCACTACTCGGTAAGAATACTAACATTGAAGTAACATTCAAAAATGGTAATCAAGTAACATACTCACATGACAAAGCTTTCGCTATCATGAAAGATTCACTCGAAGCAATGAATTGCTGGGCGAAGTACAAGTCGTACACTGCTAGTAACAATATACCAAAAGTGTTACGTGAAAGTGATGCAGTAATTGCGTAATGTCATATGATATTATCACAAGTAACGCTATACACGCGTAGTCGAGTTAGTTGAGTGTTCCCTCGTATATCAAATATGAACACTTACATAGCAGTCATGGTGCCGAGTTGCGTTCGATTCGCAAGCTGTTACTAAATATAATAATAAACAATTATGAAGTATAACTTACAAAGAATGGGTTTTATCGCTTACGTGATAGCGGTTTTGGTAATAGTAATAACCTCTATGATAAGATGAATATGAGAGTCAAGCTATATAAATCAAAGATGCTAACTAGTGGATTTCGCTGTCCAGTGACAGATAACGAATACTCTGCTCTGTGGCCAAAGAAGTATATCTACAGTGAAAGTGGACCAACAGTGTTAAACACAGGTGAGTTTAGTCGCGAGTGGTGTTACGCTGCTCAAAAAGCAATACAAGAAGAGAACGATCGCTTGTTCGATGAGACAGGTAGATTTAGTTGGAAATCAGGTGACGAAGTAACAATATCAAGTAAATACTATAGCAATGAAGATAATAAATAAGAAAACAGGTAAGAATGCTACAGGAATAGCAATCAAAATGATTGAGCAGTCGCTCATGCAAAGCGGATATGTAATAGCAAAGCCTCACAAGCTTTCTACTGAAGACGCACAAGAATTTGACGACTTTATGGATAACTTAGCTATAAATAATGGCACAACACTATGTTAAAATGAATAAAAAACTAATAATAGAAGCACTTCAACTGCTGAGAACACAAATAGAAGCGCATATGGACGCTAACGACGCTCATTTATCTACATTCTTCGTGAGTAAACTAAGCGATATAGATGATGAGATTAACAAACTAAATACGAACGCTAATGGATAATAATAACATGAAAACAATTAAATTTTTAAAAGACAAAAAAATACAGCTCGATGGCGTGACATTCCGCCCATACTGTATTAGCGATTTACCAAACAACTTCGGTTGTATCAACTTCGGTGAGTCAGATGGCGTAAGCGAATGGTTCGGTTACAAAGGTTTCACTTATATACCAGAGAATTAATGTACTTAACTATACTAAACTACAGCGACAAAAACCTCGTACTAACATACGAGCTACCACGTTTTGCCGCCAAGTTCACGTCTGAAGAGATGGAAGAGTTTATTGACTACACGCTAGGTGTTGACATTAATAGCTGCGACTGGATGATGCATGAGAATTTACCAGAATTAACCACTATAATTAATACTTGCGAAGATGAAGATAAATAACCAAGATAATATAAATCAAGTAAATAAATACGTAAAAACAACTCAAATACTTAAAAGTATAGGTGTAAAAGACGTATCAAGCAACTGCCAAGTTAAAAATGGCACACAAGTATGGAGATTACCATTTAAAGACGCTTATGATTACGACATAGAATTCGCTACATATAAGTCAGGTTATGTTCGCAAGCTTGTGAAATATGGTTACTGTTCTTGTTATCAAATAAATCAAGTGCGTAAAGTACAAGGTAAGTTTCACGAAATCAAGTATGGTCAGCATAGAGGCTACTACACCAAGTATGACACGAGTGAACGTGTGTTAATACCGGAGCATGGCGATAGAATAGAGTACTTACTTAAGTTTATTCTACGTAATTACTTCGTCGCTAAGCCAAAGTTTCAACCACAACTAAATATGGATAGCTTGAATAGAATGGCTAAGTATGTATTTGGTGAGTTCGGTTTTGACTCTTGCGACTCAGATACTCAAGATAGAATACTAAAAAGAATACAAGAATGATAACTAAACTAACTAATATAGAGCTAAACGTGTTAGCGGTAGCGCTCGATCATATGGAAGAGCATTTACTTGAAATACAAGTCGAAGGGCCAGGTAACCCTGATATAAATTGGTTTGACAGTCAAGACAGATTAGAAGCTGTAAAAACACTACAAACTAAATTACTATGAATTACGACCCATGGGATCACGCTTATCAATTAGCGAGAAAATGCTATACACGCGAGCAAATCGATGAGATGACGCTATGTGAAGTTGAAGAAATAATATACCAAGATGACGAATAGAGAACAGAAAAACTACGACGATATGTCTAACGCTTTACGAGAAGCAGGTGTGTCTTTTGAAGATACTACTTACGGCAATGACTTAACAGCTTCAATATCAGTGCTTATCGATACTGGTAAAAATCCGGAGTGGCTGAGATGGTCCAAGGTACCACACCTTGAAGAAGAGTTTCAAATATATATACCTAATAGTGACACCTTTGACCCAGAGAACGAGGAGTTTAACACCTTTTCTGTTACTCTTATAGAACAAGGTAGAACTGTGGACTTCAGGCGACCTGAAGAGGTGATTGACTACTTACAAGGTTTTACAAACTAAATACGATTACCTTTGGATAATATATATATGAAATGCAAATGTAATACAACAATACCTGAAGGTCGCCTGCGCCTTGGTTACAAAGTGTGTATCGACTGCTCTACTGTAGAGCGTTATGGTTGCGCACCACTTATAAACCACAAGACAGGCAATACTATACAAATAATGTCTCAGTCTGATGCAGCTCGTATCGCTAAGCTCACACGTAGACGTGGTTATGGTACAATGCTAGGATAAATAATATAATATAATGGATAAAGAACAATTAAAAGTAAAAGTTGAAGCTCTACGAGCCAACGAAGTAATAGCGAACGACGCTCTTAGTAATGCTAGAACACAAAGAATGAGAGCAGAGCAAGAATTAGAAGACGCAGGTAAACCTGTGATAAGCGAAAGCTTAGTGGTTGATTTAATACAAGAGCTAGAATCAGTGTTTGCTGACACGATAGGTAGTATAGACACTAGTGATTTAAGCCCAGAATTTAGCTTAAACTACAATGAAGTATCGTTAGATAGCATCGATCTTGACTGTGTAGGCGTTGACACCGATGATTTACACACCGTATTTTCGCAATTCTTCGCGATACAAGACGATGAAGAGCTAGAGCAAGATGACAATAGCTAACTAAACAACGCGACGGCGTAAGGTGTACTTGTGAAGGGCTAATCCTGCAAAGGTGAAATACAGCGCTGTAGTACATAACGGGTCAAGGTAGTCTACGCTACCGTAATGCCACCTATTAGTAGGACGCAGGTAGCTCCTGTATTGAAGGCTAAAGACTACGCGGAGATCAGGTTACCTGACGGGGTTACGTAACAAGCGTTTGAAGCGTGGTCTAGATCTCCGCTTTACATGGGGGTGAAATGGTAACGCACACTGGAAGTCCATTCTATGGAGAGTCATTGCGTACGAGGGTTCGATTCCCTCCACCTCCACAAATTTGCATTACGATTGCAATATTGTACTAAATACAAACTAAATACGAATACTAACGGATAATAATAATATGAAAGACACAAACCAAGTACAAAAAGCCCTTGAATCCAAGGCAAAGAAAGAGCTGCAGAGAGTTGTAGACGAGTTTGTTATATCACTTAACAAGCTAAACTCGACATACCGCCAACCTATCTCATATCGCATGACGGAAAACCGAAGTAATGATGCTAAGGTATTTGACTATATTAGACCAGGTTGCGTAGACACTATACTTAAAGACATGCTTGTTGAAGCATACTTAGAACCTATGGTAAACAAAAAGACACAAGAATTACTAAATAAATTAGAGTTAATATGAAAATACAAGACTACATCAAAGATGAGATCAAAAAACTTGATCGAGGTATCGTAGCTACGCCTAAAAACAGAGACTACTTAGAAGCTTTTGCTGATGCAAATCACGGTTCTAATGATTTTTTATTAATGCAGATGTCTATGAACTTCGGCTATAAAATGGCATTAGAAAACGTGCAAGATGAATTAAAAGTGGACGCATAATGCACTTGTGTCCAATAAACAACGTAAAATGGACATGAACTCACGTTATCGGTGAGTTGGCATGTAATTAATAACTAAACAGAATAAATGAACACATTATACGACAGACTAGAAACTGATATACTAGTAGGTTTACTAGAGAACGAAAAGAATTATGCATCAGGAACAAAAGCTATTGTTGTAGCTTTAAAAGATAACTACAGTTGGCTTAACTTAACAATAGGCCAAGTACACAGCCTTATCATGTTTAGCGATATGCCATGGGGTAAGATAACAGACCAGACATTTAAGTTCGGTGAAAATATAATTAAAGATGAAGAATAAAGAAAAACAAGAGCTACCTAGCTGGTTTGACGGAGAAGTCTATGAGATAGGTGATGAAGTTCGTAATCCTTATACGGGTGAAACTTGCCTGCTAACCGCAGAAGAATTAAGCATGTACGATCTAGTTAAAGGCGCTGAGATGGTAATACAAATGGGTGTTGCTATGGATGTTGATCGCTGCTATGATATTATGCAAAAAGGTGGTGATTGGATTTTAGCTAATAACCCTAGCGCATATATGACACTTATCGATTAATGCTATACACGACAGACATGAGTACTAGAGCAACAATAAGGTTCGCTAAACGCGAAGAAGGTGTATCATTTAACGAACACCCACATCAATGGCACGCGCAGTTCTACAGACACCACGATGGCTACCCTGAAGGATTAGGTGTGGAAATTGCAGAATCATTTACTAAATACGGTAAACTATTAAACTGGGAGGTAGAATCTCTTGATATAGTACACGGTGATATAGAGTATATGTATTATATATGGCAGTGTCATGGTAAAACAGAACCATGGATTAGTATATTTAAAGACGAGGGCTTCTCTAAATGTATATTTGTAGGTACACCAGATATGCTGTTGGATAAGTTTAATGAAAGACATACTGAAATACAAGAAGCTAGCGACTGCGTAACATATGATAATGATGCAGAAGTACTCATAGAAAAATTCTTAGACATAGACTCTTGTTGCGGAGATGATAGAGATCCAGATCTCTGTGGAAGTGGATGCTGTAAAAACACAAACTAAATACGAATGAAGCCGGATAATAACAATATGATGAAATACAAACCAATGCTAGCTTACCCAGTTAGCGCAAAACCAATAGATTACGGAGAACCCGTATTCATACAACCTAAGCTTGACGGCGTTCGTTGCCTGATACAATGTGAAAATGGTGTTGTAAAAGCTTATTCCCGTACAGGCAAAGAATGGAAAAACATTGAACATATCTTGTTTAATCTTCAACATTTCTTTACTTTAGAGCCAGATGTAGTGCTTGATGGCGAGTTGTACAACCATGATCTACGCGATAACTTTGAGCAGATCATATCATGCGTGCGTAAAACTAAACCTACAACTACTCACAGACTAGAGTCATCTGGCCTTGTGCAGTTTCACTGCTATGATGTACCTAGTAATCCACATAAGTTTGATGTACGCAATGAGTGGGTAAGACTCAATGTGCCTCGTAACTTCTGTATACACCATGTAGAAACGCATGAGGTTCACGCTGAAAAATATGCTCAACAGTTACATCAGTTAAACCTTAAAAAAGGCTACGAAGGCTCTATATTGCGTCTTAACACTGAATACCAATGCAAACGTTCACATAGCTTACGTAAGTTCAAAGACTTCCACGATACCGAAGCTGAAATTATCGGCTGGGTTGAAGGTAAAGGCAAGCGTGTAGGTACGATCGGTAAGTTCTTAGCTCGTGATGCTGACGGTATAGAGTTTGGTATGCCTGTAATGGATAACTTTAAGTACCTACAAGATAACTTTACAAAAATGCAACGCTGGGTTGGTAAAACAGCTACGTTCACATACTTCGAGCGTACTAAAGCTAACAGCTACCGTCACCCATTGTTTAAATGCTTAAGAAATTATGAGTAAACCATTGATATATAAAGGCTTTGTTATAAACGAAGAATATGCAATAAATTATGCTACAGGAGTTGTTGTGAATAACTCTTATAGTGACTGGGAAAAACTAAAATTAGTGCTAGATGAAATAAAAGACTATGAATAAAAAAGAAGAAATGATGTATAAAAGCATCGCAGATCTAGCTAAAGCTATAGAAAGACTAATTAAATTAATAGAAAAAAATGTCAGAACTTAACGAAGAAGATTACAAAATAAAAGGTAGTGGTGACTTGTGGGAATGTGTGGAAGGGCTTGAGGCTATAGCACACTGGATGAGAGACTCATCATTTGATTATGAGCTCAGAGATTTGAAAAGACTGTTTGCTGAAACAATGAGATTGTACAATAACTACTTACATGAGAAGACTAATATATGACATGTATTACGCTGACGAGATTAGCATAGATATAGCTATAAAGCTATTAGATAAACTAGAACAATCACGAGATAAACGAAGAAAATATGGATGATACTCACGATTGGGATATTTTAAAAGAAATACTCCACAAAAAAGAAAGGCTTATAAACTCTCAAAAAGAAACTATAGCCTTGTTAGAATCCCAGCTGTTTAATGAAAAGTTAAAAAATAATAACTTAAACTCTCTTGTGAAAGCGAGTGATAAAAACTTGACAAACCCAACAGAAGATTGAATATATTTTACCTACACGAAGATCCACGTAAAGCAGCTGAATATCAGTACAATAAGCACATCGTCAAGATGATCTTAGAGTCTGCTCAGATGCTCTGCACGGCTCATCACCACTATGGTAACGGTGATAATGTACCTTATAAGAAAGCTCATTACAACCACCCATCAACTATATGGGTCAGAGATAACTGTGAGAATTACGCTTGGTTATACAATCATATGATAGCACTTGGCGAAGAGTATACTAGAAGATATGGTAAGACACATTTAACTATTACCAAATGTAAAGAGCTTTTAGGTAAGGCTCCACCGGATATGCCTTGGTTAGGTTTTACACAACCGCCACAGTGTATGCCAGATGAATACAAGGATGAATGTAGCATAAAAGCTTACTGGAATTACTACCTCGGTGACAAACATAGGGTGGCTAACTCTAACGAAACTATTAAAACAAAGATGTATGAATAAAGAACTAATAGAATTAATTCACGAATTTAACTCAAACCTAATTAAGGAAGATAATTCTAAGAGAATTATTATTTGTACATTAAACCCAGAGGGCATGACAATAGCCCCTAATAAGGATAAGTAACAGGCTAATGTCACAGTTTAAAATGAACATATAACGCACTCATGTCCACATACGAACGAAATTTAGACATGTTAAACCGTAGAAGGATCATATACAAGCGTGAGCCTATAACAGATATACCTGATATAGAAAACGATAAATATATGTTCTTTGAAAACGGTACATATCAATGCTATGACTTATTCAAAAGCACAGCAAAGATAACTACATACAAAAGCCTTAAATGGCATTTGTTAGTAATATGGTATTTAAACCCAAGCGTAGATCAGGATGAATTTCTAGATATTGCATTGGAGATATCTGCCAAAACAAACGGCTTTGTTAGTTTTAACATGCCACCAGATTTATTAAGAAAAATAGTATATGATGTCAGCATGCAAGAGCTCAAAGAGCCACCAAAGAATAAACTCAGGAAAGTTATTTTCAAAACTTTTTCTGGGCTTACCAAAGAAGAGAAACTACGTATTGTAGGACAGTTAATAGGTAGATCAAATAAGGTCCATCCTGATGATGTTTACCAGGCTATGATAGATATACATGACTTAGGTCAAAAGATTACAATCAAACGCATCTCTGATGCTATACACGTATCCTCGCGTACGGTATACAGATACATGTGTGAAGATTTAAAACGTGAAAAAGAATTACTAAATAAAGAAATATGATAGGTTTAATATTAGGATTATTAGTTGGTGGAGCGGTGTGTTTCATCGGTGTTATATTTGAAGAATGGTCCAGCAAATTACCTGGTGCTGCTTCTTTAACTATAGTTTACACAGGTATACTAATAAGACTTATGATAGGAGTGTTTACTTCTATTGGTATTATAGTTTTATTAGAAAACATAAGCGCTAAATGGTATTTAATATCATTTAGTGTTATGATTTGCATAGCACACCCAATAGTAATATATTTAAAACAAAAAAGAAAATGAGTAGACGAAAAAATGGAGTTAAAAAGGATTGGGTTGCAAAACTCGATGAGATTAACGTTATAGATAGAAAGTTAAAACGAAAAAAAAGCGAGGAAGAACTAAGTAAACTAATGCACCGCAGGAGTATACTTAGAAACCAATTAAAAACAACTAGATGAAGTGTTATAACGTGCAAAACTATATTCGATATAAAAAAGATATAAAACAATGGAGTAAACGGGTTGATTACTGTAGACCATGGGATGAGATGACTCGCGATGAGTTAGTTGTTTTGTTTCTACCTTTAGCAGAAAACTTAGCTCGTAAATTCTCAACTACTCAGCAAGCAAGCGGAGTAATGACTATCAACGATCTAATACAAGAGGGTAATCTAAACCTTATTATAGCTGTTGATAAAATAGTATGGAAAACTATATATGAAGCCGAAGATCCTGAGAAACGACTAAAGTCTTTTCTTTCAAAGCGGATTAAAGGTGGTATACGTAGAGCTATAGATATCAAACGAGGTACTATGCGTATACCAGAGCATAAGATTAATGAGATACGTAAAGACGATCAAAATAGAGATCAAATAGAATTGTTTTTTAATTCTGTGTTTGCTAGTTTAGACGCTATGTTAGACGATGCTAATATATCATTTGAGATACCTGAGAAAATAAGTAGTTATAATCCGGATATGCTAACCTCTTATTTACTAAGCTTACTTCATGTGCATCTCACGGATCGAGAAGTTGATGTTGTAAGGTTTAGCTATGGTTTGCATTGTGATAAACTATCCGCTAAAGAAATAGCTGATAGATTAGGTATAAAAGGTGACAGTGCTTACGTACGTGTTTCGCAGTTAAAAAAGCAAGCAATTGACAAACTTACAGAGAACGTAGATTACTCGCAAGTGATTGATTTCCTGTAGTTTACTCGTGTAAATAATGAAAATAACATGTAATTATATATATACAAAACCACATACCATATGAAGGAATTAAACAATAAATTAGCTCAAGTCCAAACAGAGCTAAAAGCTAAAAAATCTAGCTACAATTCGTTTGGAAAATATTATTTTCGCAAAAGCGAGGATATACTAGAAGCGATAAAACCGTTTCTCCTCGAGCTCGGCGTAACAGTAACTATCTCAGAGAGAATAGTAG
>Ga0208134_1001085_pt1 | contig 16483 bp, 19 predicted proteins | sample VirMetDEL_Mar_31_FD_184515 | JGI IMG/M metagenome (GOLD analysis project Ga0208134, IMG submission 184515) | Aqueous microbial communities from the Delaware River and Bay under freshwater to marine salinity gradient to study organic matter... | ecosystem: Environmental > Aquatic > Marine >... | reverse complement strand
TAAAATCAGATCGTGGAATTGAAAAAGCAACTTTAGCTAAACAAGACCAAATGAATCAATTTAATGATCGTAAACAAGATATCATTAATTTATTTATAGTATCTAAATTATTATCAGATGCCAAACTTATATTTGTAAGAAAATATAATAATGCTATCTACAATACAAAGCATTTTGTAGACGATGGTAAAGGAGGCTTGAGAGTGACCGCACCGGAAGGATATGTGGCAGTAGATAGAATTGGAAATGGTGTTAAATTTGTAGATAGAGTAGAATTTAGTAGAGCAAACTTTGCTATGGATAAAGGCTTTACAAAATAGCATTGATAAGTAGGACATAGTATATTTATATTAAAATAAGGGACAAACCAATGAAAGAAACAACATTAAGAAATATGATCAGAAAACAGATCAAAGAATCTTTAAAAGAAGCGCCAATGGCAAAAGCATCTGTAGGATCTAAATTAGGTTCAATAGAAAAATTAGCCGGAGTTAAAATGCTAAAAAAAGCATTAGGCCAAGGAACACCTGTACAACAAGCAGCAGGATTACTTCAAGTAGTACAAGCTATATCAGGAGATAATCCTACTGTAGCAAAACAATTATCTAGAATGTTAATGAAGAAAGATTCATTATCAGGTGATATGGGTAAGCCGGCAGGAGCAGCTGATAGATTTGAATCAATCGAAGAAGCAGAAGTTAGTTCAGCATTAGCATCTAAAATGGGCAGAGTAGACAAAACCCAAGCAATGCAAATGATGAAGAAAACATTAGCAACTAAGCCAGCAACCCAACAAACTGATTTCGTCATTGACATGATAAATAGTTTAGGTCTTAAGGATGGAGCAAAGAAAAGATTATTATTGAAGATGCGCCAAGGTTTAAAATAATATGAGCAATAAGTTACAAAATGTGAAAGCTGTCAAGCAGATGCTTGCCGGCGAACACCGATCTCAAACACGTAAATCAATATATACGGGTAAAACAAAATCGAAAGAATTAGAAGTGATAGAATCTTTTGAAGACGGTAAACCTAAAATATGGATTGAAACGGATGGTAAGGGATTTCGAACAAGGGTTACACAACATGATGGATTTACAACACGTCAGCCCGAGAATAGTATATTAAGTGATGTAAAAAAACTATTAACAGTGCCGGAAGAGTGTCCCAATTGTGGTACTAATATGCGTAAGAAAGAACGTAGTTTAAACTTCAAATTTTGGTTTAAACGTAAAAAATGTTTCGGATGTGTATTATCAGAAGAAACTAAGATAAAGTCCCAAGGAAAAGAAGCATGGGAACAATATCAGAAAGAGATAATGTTATCAAATGCAGAATCATGGTTTAAAGATACTGATAAAGAAGTTGAAATTGTAAAACAACAAGTAAAAGAAACTACTTGGGAAAATGCAGATGGTGAAAGAAGCGAAATTGATATTTCATCTTTTATTGAAAGAATAGAAAAAGATTATAATAATCTAAAAGAAAATGTAAGAACTTCATTAGAGGAATAAAATGATTAGACTTAGGGACATATTAAATGAAGCTGAATATGAAACAAAAACAACTTCAGCTGATATGCCTGAACTTGAAGATGCATTTTCAGACTTAGAAAAGGATATTAAACGTGTAGATTTAGATGCACCTGAATCAGAAGCTATAGGATTAACATTAGCTGGAGTTGCATTATCATTACCAGAGATAATTAAATTGATTGGTAAATTTGTTAATCTATTAAAGAAAATTCCTGGACTCAAAAAATTAAGTGGAGATAGATTAATTGCAATAGGTGACCATTACCATCATAAAATTACAGATGCATTTACATTTATAATAAAAAAAGCCGGAGTAAAGGATCAGGCTAAGGCAAAGAAATTTGCAAATATATTACATCATGTTATAATTGCAATGTTATTAATAGCCGGAGGAACATCAATGGCCAATTATGCAAATAAAGGTAATATAGCAGGTGCAACATTAAAAGGCGCTCTCAATGCTGTGAAGACCGGTGAAATAAGAGCATTTATAATAAAAGCAGCCTCAGAATTAGCTGCATAAAAAAGGAATAGAGTTATGAGTATATTAACAAAATTATTTTCAGGAGGTGCAGCAGATTTAGTAAAGGGAGTAGGAGGTGTTATAGACAACCTACATACTTCTAAAGAAGAAAAATTAGCAGCTGAACAAAAAATAAAAGAATTAGTTTCTGACTATGAAACTAAAATGGAAGCCAACATAACAGATAGATGGAAATCGGATATGAACAGCGATTCTTGGTTATCCAAAAATGTAAGGCCAATGGTCCTTATATTTCTAGTTGTATGTACAGTTCTTATGATTTTTATAGATGCAGGAACTATATCATTTGTAGTTGAGGATAAGTGGGTAGACCTATTACAATTAGTGTTAATAACAGTTATAGGTGCATACTTTGGTGGTCGTTCATTCGAAAAAAGCAAAAAATAAGCAGTCCTTTTATTTGTTTTTCTGCAAATAATTTCTTATATTAAAGTATAATATGGCAGTAAAGAAAAGCATAAAAGAAATAATACGTGATGAATATAAACGGTGTTCTCAAGACCCTGTACATTTCATGCGTAAGTATTGTATTATTCAACACCCTACTAAAGGTAAAATGTACTTTAACCTCTATCCATTTCAGGAAGAGGCATTAAATGAATTCAAAGATAATAGATATAACATTGTTCTTAAATCGAGACAGTTAGGTATATCAACTTTATCGGCAGGATATTCATTATGGAAAATGATATTCCAATCAGATTATAATGTATTAGTAATTGCAACTAAACAAGATGTTGCAAAAAACTTAGTTACAAAAGTAAGAGTGATGCATGATAATTTACCTAGTTGGTTAAAGGGGAAGACAATGGAAGATAATAAACTTTCATTAAGATTCAAAAATGGTTCACAAATTAAAGCTATATCATCAAAAGGTGATGCAGGTAGATCTGAAGCATTATCATTATTAGTAATTGATGAGGCTGCATTCGTTGATAGAATTGATGAAATATGGACTGCAGCACAACAAACATTGGCAACTGGTGGAGGTGCAATTATGTTATCAACACCTAATGGTACAGGTAACTTGTTCCATAAAACATGGTCACAAGCAGAAGCGGGCGGACAATTTAATCCTATCAAACTACACTGGACGGTACATCCGGAAAGAGATCAATCATGGAGAGATCTTCAAACAGAACTGTTAGGAGAAAAGAGTGCAGCACAAGAATGTGATTGTGACTTTATAAGTTCCGGACATACAGTAGTAGATGGGCCTATTATACAATGGTATGAACAAACATATGTAGAAGATCCAAAAGAAAAAAGAGGATTTGATGGCAACTATTGGATATGGGAATATCCAAACTATTCTAATTCATATGTAGTAGTAGCGGATGTTGCGAGAGGAGATGGAGGAGATTATTCTGCATTTCATGTGCTAGACATAAAAACAATGCAACAAGTTGCTGAATATAAAGGCAAGATAGGAACTACTGAATATGGTAATATGTTAATATCTGTAGCAACAGAATGGAATAATGCATTACTAGTTATTGAAAATGCAAATATAGGATGGGCAGTTTTACAGGTTGCAATAGACAAAGGATATGAAAATTTATATTATTCATATAAACAAGATGCATATGTAGATGAAGATGTACATTTAAGAAAAGGGTATGATTTAAAAAATAAAGGACAAAAGGTTCCTGGATTTTCTACAACATCAAAAACCAGACCTTTAATTATATCCAAATTAGAAACATATTTTAGAGAAAAGTCGCCAGTTGTAAAGTCAAAACGGTTGGTAGATGAATTATATGTCTTTATATGGAATGGTAGTAGAGCAGAAGCACAGAGAGGATATAACGATGATTTAGTAATGGCATTTGGAATTGCATTATGGGTAAGAGATACTGCATTAAGATTACATCAACAGGGAGTTGATCTTTCTAGAAAGGCATTAAGTGGTTTTGGAAAATCAGCAGGAGTATATTCAACAGGAACAGATAGGCCAAAGGATTGGCAATGGAAATCAGGTGATAAGGACAATGAAGATTTAACCTGGCTTTTGGAGTAACAAGATATTTATATAAAAGTAGAAAACTATGGCAGACACATCATTAAGAGCGCGGTTAGGCAGATTATTTGCAACAAATGTAGTTGTTAGAAGAATTGCAAAAAATCGTCTTAAGGCCGTCGATACAAATCGATTACAATCGACAGGAAATTTAACAAACAAAAAATATGTTGATAGATTTTCTGGCGTACATAAGGGTATGCCTGGTTACGGGACATATAATCAAAACCAAACATTTCATACATCAAAAATAGAATTATTTACAGATTATGAAGCAATGGATATGGACCCGATATTATCATCAGCATTAGACATCTATGCAGACGAATCAACAGTTAAAGATGCGGATGGAGATACATTAACAATTACATCTCCTAATGATGAAATAAGAAAAGTATTAAGAAATTTATTTTATGATGTATTAAATATAGATTATAATTTATGGCCATGGATTAGAAATGCATGTAAATATGGAGATTTTTATTTACATTTAGACGTTGAAGAAGAAATTGGAATTGTAAATGTAACTCCAGTATCAGCATATGAAATACGAAGAGATGAAGGATTTGACCCTAACAACCCATATGCACATAAATTTACTATGGAAAATACACATGGTGGAGGAAATAACCAATGGTCTGGAGGAGGCGGCGGTAATCCAGCAGAGTTTGAATCATTTGAAATAGCACATTTTAGATTATTATCTGATACAAACTTTTTACCATATGGAAAGTCAATGATAGAAGGTGCTAGAAAAATTTATAAACAATTAACTCTTATGGAAGATGCGATGTTGATTCAAAGAATCATGAGAGCACCGGAAAGAAGAATTTTTAAAATTGATGTAGGTAATATACCACCAGCCGAAGTTGATAATCATATTCAAAATATTATCAATAAGATGAAAAAGGTTCCTTATATAGATGAAAAGACAGGAGACTATAATCTTAAGTTTAATATGCAAAATATGATTGAGGATTTCTTTTTACCTGTTAGAGGAGGAGAATCTGGAACTAATATAGAATCATTACCAGGCCTATCTAGTGATGGTGCTATTGAAGATATTGATTATTTAAAAAATAAATTATTTTCTGCATTAAAAATACCTAAAGCATTTTTAGGATATGATGAGGGAGTAGAAGGTAAAGCAACATTGGCAGCAGAGGATGTAAGATTTGCTAGAACAATAGAAAGAATACAAAAGATATTTGTTTCTGAATTAACTAAGATTGCAATTGTACATTTATTTTCTCAAGGATTTAAAGATGAAGATTTAGTTGGGTTTGAATTAAACTTAACCAATCCATCTCTTATATATGAAAAACAAAAAGTTGAAACTCTTAATGAAAAGATTGGACTTGCTAGTTCAATGTTAGAATCAAATCTATTTTCTCAGAGATGGGTATATGAAAATATATTTGGATTGAGTCAAGATGAATGGACGGCAGAACAAGAACAAGTGATTCAAGATCTTAAAGAAGGCTTCCGAAGAGAACAAATTAAAGGTGAAGGTAATGATCCAAGAAAGACAAATCAGTCGTTTGGTACTCCGCATGACATTGCTTCAATGCATGTTGCAAACAAAGGAGGATTGTTACCAGGCCAAGAGCAAGAACATGTTGCAGGACCTGGAAGACCGCAAGGACCAATTAATGGTAAATCACATAATTCAACATTTGGAAGAGACCCATTAGCGGCTAAGGAGATAGGAAAAACATTTGCAACAGATGCTTCACCGTTACAACCTAAATACAAAGGTGGGTCACCACTGAGTACAGAAAATTTAGAGGTAAGTAATTTAATTGCTTCTATGAAAAATAAATCGAAAGTCATCCAACAAACGATGTTGAATGAAGACAAAACAGATGATAATGGGACAATGCTAGACGAGAACCAGTTATTAGAAGAATAATCTAATATGGATTTCCGAATTGCTAGCATATTTATTAAAAAAATATGATTATACGGGGCGAACTTTCATGAAACGAATAAAACATTCAAAGGTAAAAAATACCGCATTAATATTTGAATTGCTTGTACGACAAGTTGCTTCTGACACTATGAATAATATGGATTCGAAGGCACTTCGAATTATCAAAAGACATTATAATTCAAAGTCAGAGATTCAAAAAGAATTAAAATTATACAGGACAATTGCAGAAGAGAAATTTTCATCAGAATCAAAAGCTGAAAAGTTTGTAGAGGCAGTGTTAAAGGCACGTGCTGAGTTAAATGAATCTCAATTGAGACGTGATAAATATAACTTGATTAAAGATCTAAAAGCTAATTATATAGTTGAAGATTTTTTCAAATCTAGAGTTAAAAATTATAAATTGCATGCATCGACATATAAATTATTTGAATTTAATTCTGCAGATGATCCTAAAGAATACATATCAAGTAAATTTTCATTAATTGAACATGTACAAACATCTACTAAAAAACAAGACAATGCCCCAAGTCTTACTTCAGAACATAAAGATGTACGTATACTAGCTAGTAAAATGGTAGTAGATAAGTTCAATGAAAAATATTCCAATTTAGGTGCATCACAAAAAAAGATGTTAAAAGAATATATTAATAATGTAACTAATTCAGTTAAGTTGAAAAAGTATATTTTATCTGAAACGACTAAGTTGCAAGATAATATATCAGCATTAAAAACATCAGTTGGAAGTAAAGTCATTAAAATTAAATTAAATGAAGTTACTAATTTGTTATCTGAATTGAATAAGAAACATACAATTGAAGATAAGGATGTGTTAACAATGTTACGTTATTATGAACTAGTAAATGAACTTAAAAAATTAGGGAGTAAATAATGTCAGCACCAAATTATCATTTGAATCATACACAAACAGGCTCATCAAATTATGAAAGATTTGGAGCATCGGGAACATTTTATGAAGTAACAGCTGTAGCGGCCGGCAGCACAGGATCTTTTGATGGAGCTGGAGGAGCTGGTGTAATAATTGGAGCAGCAGCCGGCCAAACATCAACACAACTGCATGTTATGGGCGGAGGAATAGTATTAGGATCAGACCTAACTGTTAAACAAATGTACGACATATCAGTTAGTGAAGTCCGAGCGACAGGTGGAACTGTATATGTATTTAGAAGACAACAATAGGAGATAAGGAATGGATTACTTAACTAAATTCAAAGAGTTTTTAAATAAAGAAGCTTTAGATAATATCGATGATAAAGAAGCAGAAACTAAGTTTAAAGATTTAAAAGATAAAGATATTGATAATGATGGCGATGTAGATGATTCAGATTCTTATCTACATAAAAAATTAGGTGTAGTTGCAAAAAAGACAGAAGGAATGAATGAAGCAGATCTTATTATGTCAGATGAGGCATATGATGATTTTCATGAACTTATTTCAAAATATGTAAAAGATCCAGATGATGTTGAAGATCAAATAGATCGTTTTGATGATGGCGGTTTTGATGCTATGTCAAATATGGTAATTGCTAATTTAGAAAGAGATTCTAAATTTAAAGCTTGGAAAAGAAAGTATGGTATTAAAGATCATATGGGAGAAATGTCGACTACTGCAGGAGTTCCTGGATACCAAACACCAAATGCATTTAGCAAGTCTGGAGAAGAGGATGAAAATGATGTTGCTGAAACGGGAGATATGAAAAAAGTTGAGAGCCAATATAAAAGGATGATCAATCAAATGATGGGATTAAATGAAGCATCATATAGAGAGTTTAAAAAAGATCCTACATCAACTCCTCAACAAAAAGTTAACAGAGGAATAAATGAAGTTAATAAAATGTTAGGTGCAATGGAAAAGATTGTTAATAACAATTTAAGACTTAAAACAGAAATGGGTGTTCAATCAAATCATTTTTGGAAATCAACAGGTAAAAGGTTTTCAAAGATAAATGAAAGAATGACTAGAATCGCTAATAGATTAAAGGAGCTTTCACAATGATACCAGATAGAACTTGGCAACAATTTATTAAGGCTAAAGAAAATAAAGATTTAAGTTTAACGGAACAAAAGAGAAAATATTCCGATGAACGTAAAAGAGTAGAACAACATAAAGCATTTATTAACTCAGGATTATTTATACAGGGACTAAAAAATGGATAAGCAATTATTAGTAGACTATACAGTGTTTGAAGTTTCGCCTACACAAATAAATGAGTCATTGACACAGAACAATGGTAAATTAGTTGTTAGTGGTGTATTACAAAGAGCAGAAGCAAAGAATCAAAATGGTAGAGTGTATCCAATGGAAACATTAGTACGCGAAGCAAAAAAATATACAGAATCATTTATTGCAGAAAGAAGAGCATTAGGAGAATTAGATCACCCAGATTCATCTGTAGTTAACTTAAATAACGTATCTCATAACGTATTGGATATGAAATTTAAAGGAAAAGATTTAGTTGGAACTGTAGAAGTACTAAGTACTCCTTCCGGTAATATATTAAAAGAACTTTTCAAAAGTGGAATTAGATTAGGTATTTCATCAAGAGGTATGGGATCTGTTAAAGAAGTTATGAGAGAAGCAGGAGAGACATTAGAAGTACAGCCAGATTTTGAATTAATTGCATTTGACTTTGTTTCTAATCCATCAACCCATGGAGCATTCCTTTCTCCGGTAAATGAATCAAAAGGAAATATATCTGTAAATAAATTTGCAGGTGTTGAAAGAATTATAACTGATATTATTACGGAGTTTTAAAAATGGCATTAGAAGATTTACAATCACAATATGGTCCTATAAATAATAAAGGACAAAAAGGCACTGGTAAAGTTGTTGATACATTAGCATTTGATGGCGAAGGAAACTTAGGCCAAAAAGGAACTAATAGTAAATTCAAATCAACTGAAAAGAATGGAACACCAGAAAAGAAAATGGACGGTCTAGCAAAAGGGAAATAATAATGAAACTAAAAAAATTATTAGAAAGTACACCAGGATTTGAAAATAGAAAATTTGGAGACAAATTACCTACATTAGATAGTGTTCAAAAAGCATTTGAAGCTAAAAAAGATTTGAAAGAAGAAGAAGGAATGTTGGGTCAGGCTGAAGGCGGCGGATTTGATTATGATTATTTTATAGGACAAATTGATTCTCTAATTGAAACTAAAGAAGAAGTTGAATATGAATTACTTCAAACATTAGACAATTTAGCTGAAGATGAAGATGTATATGGATTGGTAAGCGATAAAGCAGAACAAGCTGCAAATCAAATTCGTAGATATATAAATGGTGCTGAGAAACAATTAGAAGGCATTAAAGATTTATTAGATAGATCAAAAAGAACAAAAGCATTTGATGCATAAGGAGACTACAATGAAAAAATATGAAAATCAATTAATGAAACATATCCTTAATGAGAAGTATCTAGGCGAGGATGAAGATAAAAAAATGACTAAAGAAGAAAGATCTGCATTTTTAGAAGCAGTATCTAATTTTCATAAGTTAGGTGAGATGGTATATGCTAAAGGTGGACTACAAGAAGTTAGTACAACATTGCAAAGCGTGGTAGAACAGGCCGAAAAATTGACTTTATCAGAGTCAGAACATTGGTTTGATAATGTTACGGTATCTAGACATATGAAACAAATGAATGAGGCTTATAAAGTATTTGAAAAGACTTCAAAAGAAATGACAGGCCTACAACAAAGATTAGAATCTGCATATGAAGATATGGGGACAGTTTTAAACCGTTATTATAAAATAGGAGAATCTTTAAAAGATTCAGAATAATATTAGGATTGTTGCAAAATTATCTTTATATTAATACTTTATAAAACATAAATAAGTTATATGAACAAACGATTAAAAAGACAAAAGTCAATATTACCTGGCGCAGTAGGCGTCAAAGTTGTTTCTTACCAAAAGAAAAATCACAAGACAGGTAAATCAGAAACAGTTTATGATATTGCACATGCATTAAGATCTTTCAAAAAAGAAATGAAAGAGGCTGGTATATTACAAGAATATAAGGAAAGAAGATATCATATTCCTAAGTCTCAAAAGAAACGTGAAAAAATGCAACGTGCTAAATATTTCCAATGGGTGTCTGATCTACACCAAGATTAAATAAATTTTAATTTTCTAGAAGGTTTTTGCGTATACTCGTATATATATTAGTATAACGATACCGTATTCCAATATACGGTCACTCAACTAATTATCTATGAGTACTTGATGTACTCCAATTGAGGCTCTTAATAGCCTTATTTCCAAATTAAATAAGAGGAGAACAACTATGGCAAAAAATGAATTGCTAAAAGAAGCAATTGCTGACGCGAAAGCGGTAAGAGAAACAGCACTTGCAAATGCAAAAATTGCATTAGAAGAAGCGTTCACCCCGAGAATTCAATCAATGTTATCTGCTAAATTAGCTGAAGAAGAAGAAATGGATATGGAAGACGAAATGGAAGCACCAGAAATGGCAGCTGAAATGGATCATTCTATGGAAGATGAAGCTCCTGTAGCTGAAGAAGGTAGAGGTATGAATGACAACGACGAAGATCCAACTGATATTCATTCTGAAGAAATGGAAGAAGAACCTGTTGCTGAAGAAGGCAGAGGCGAAGAAGAAGTAACTGAAGAAGAAGATCTAGAACTTGAAGCTATTATAAAAGAGCTTGAAGACGAAATGGGTATGGAAGAAGAAGCTGAAGAGCCTGTAACTGAAGAAGAAGAAGTTGAGGAATCAACTGTAACTGAAGCAGAAGGTGAAGAAGTTGACGAAGACATAAATCTAGACGAAATCATTAGTGCATTGAGAGAAGAAGAAGGTGAAGAAGAAGTTGCTGAAGAAGGTAGAGGCGATAAAGATGTAGACGAAGCTAAAGAAGATGATTTAGAAGAAGCTTACAACGTTATCAAATTCCTAAGAAGCAAGATCAACGAAGTTAATCTTTTAAATGCAAAATTATTATTCTCAAACAAATTGTTTAGAAATCATTCAATGAATGAAAACCAGAAAATGAAAGTTATTGAAAACTTTGACAGAGCGTCTAATTTACGTGAAGTTAAATTAGTATTTGCTACATTATCTGAGTCTTTCAACTTGAATCCTTCTAGAACAAAAAGATCAATCAAAGAAAGCTATGCTTCAAAGTCTAGCGCTTCAACTGCTCCAAGTAAGAAAGTAATTTCTGAAGGAAATGATTTAGCGGCGAGATGGAAAAAGTTAGCTAATCTCTAAAATTAAAGGAGAAAAGAAAATGAACATTAATTCATTATTACCAACAGATGCTCAAGCTAATCAAAATGCTGTGTCTATCCAACTTGAAAAGAAGTGGGAAAAGACAGGTCTTTTAGAAGGTATGAGCAATGAGGTAGAAAGAAAAGGCATGGCGGTTCTTTTAGAGAACCAAGCTAAGCAATTAGTATCAGAAGCATCTGCAACTGGTACTGGTGGTAATGCTGAAGAGTGGTCGGGTGTTGCCCTTCCATTAGTAAGAAGAATCTTTGCAGAAATTGCTGCTAAAGACTTCGTTTCAGTACAGCCAATGAACTTACCATCTGGTCTAGTATTTTACTTAGATTTCAAATATGGTACAAACCAAGGTACAGATGGTACAGCTGGTGGTAACGACTTTGTTACTTCTGGAACAAATAAAGAAGAAAATTCTGTATTTGGTGTTACTAATCTTGCAAATGGTAATGGTACGGATGTAGCTGTAGAAGGTCTTTATGGTGCTGGTAGATTTGGTTACTCGATCAACGACGTAACTTCATCAGTATTAGCAACAGAAACAGTAGCAACTGATGCAACTGCAGTAACAAGTACTAAGCACGTAACAGGATCTATTTCAGACGCTGATTATGGGTACAATTCAGAATTTTCATCTTCAGTATTAGCAACTGCAGCTAGAACAGTAGTAACTTTAGATGTTAGCGCAAATGATTTATCTGGTGCTGATTTTGAAGGTATTAGAGCATTCAACTTAACAGGTGATGCACAAATATCAGCTGTTTATCCTGAATTCACTAAATTGCACAAAAGAGCTGCAACAGATGATACAGTAAGATTCGTTGTTAAATTATCAGCAGAAAATGCTATAGTTGATACATTGAAAGTAGCTTATCACAAAGCTCCGACTGCAACTGATAGAGGTGATTTTGAAGACGTAGCTGGAAATAAAATTCCAAATCAAGTATCTCCGGACGCATCTACTTTAGATATTCCAGAAATTAATCTTGAAATGAGATCTGAAGCGATTGTTGCTAAGACTAGAAAGTTGAAAGCAGTATGGTCTCCAGAATTTGCTCAAGACTTGAATGCATACCATTCAATTGATGCAGAAGCTGAATTAACTTCTATGTTATCTGAATATGTATCTCAAGAAATTGATCTTGAAATCTTAGACATGTTGATGAACAATGCACAAACAACTGCATATTGGTCAGCAAGAATTGGATATAAATTTGATGCTGGTACATCTGCATTTGTTGACGATGCTACTTCAGGTCAAGCTTATAACCAAGGTACTTGGTTCCAAACTTTAGGAACTCAAATACAAAAAGTAAGTAACAAGATTCACCAATTAACTTTAAGAGGTGGAGCTAACTTCCTTGTTTGTTCTCCAACTGTTGCAACAATCCTAGAATCTATTCCTGGATATGCTGCTGATACAGATGGTGACAAAATGCAGTTTGCAATGGGTGTACAAAAAGTTGGTGCTATTAATAATAGATTCCAAGTTTACAAAAATCCATATATGACTGAAAATGCAATTCTAATGGGATATAGAGGATCTCAGTTCCTAGAAACAGGTGCTGTTTATTCTCCATACATTCCACTTATTATGACTCCATTAGTATACGATCCAAACAACTTCACTCCAAGAAAAGGTGTTATGACTCGTTATGCTAAGAAAATGGTAAGACCAGAATTCTATGGTAAAGTATTAGTAGACGGATTGAACAGAATCTAATAATTAGATTTAGTTTATATTTTATTAAAAGGCCCTCTTCGGAGGGTCTTTTTTTGGCTATATGTGCGCAATTCAATATTTATATTAAATAGTTAACATATAGAGGAGTCATTAATGGCAACAAAAGATAATATGGTAAAAAGTCCACCAAAAGGTAATGTCCGATTTTCAATTTCTTTATCGGATGAGCAAAAAAAAGCAAAAACACAAATTTTAAAACATCCTTATAATTTTCTTGTAGGTAAGGCAGGTAGTGGAAAAACATTACTATCAGTACAAGTAGCTTTAGATCAATTCTTTAAAAAGCAATTCAATAAAATTATAATCACAAGACCAACTATCTCAACAGAAGATAATGGATTCTTGCCTGGATCAGAAAGAGAAAAAATGGAGCCATGGCTAGTTCCTATTCGTTCTAATATGAGAAAGGTATATAACAAACCTGATATTTTGGATAAAATGGAAAGGTCTGAACAAATTGAACTAGTTTCTTTAGCACATTTTAGAGGTAGAACATTTGATAATGCTATTGTTATTGTAGATGAATTTCAAAATTTAAGTAGAAGTCAATTAGCAATGAGTATTGGAAGATTAGGCAAGGATAGTAAAATGATATTCTGTGGAGATTCATATCAAATTGATTTGAAAGATAAAAATTGGTCTGCATATCATGACATGGCAAAGTTGACTAATTCAAAGTATGTATTCAAATGTGTCTTAGAAGATTCTCATAGACATGGAGCAATAGACGATTTATTAGAATTATTAAACGGATACCACTAAAATAAAAGTGTAATCTATCAGATCTACATATTTATAAGAAAGGGATTTTAAATGGCAGCAGGTAAATATACATTTTTCATAGAACAGGGTGCTACCACTGATTTCGAACTAGTATGGAAGGATAGTAACGGCGATCCAGTTGATTTATCGTCTTATAATGGTAGAATGCAAATACGTACTGATTATGGGGGTGATTTGATATGTTCTTTATCATCTTCATTAGATAGTGATGGTACAGGATTAAACTTTTCAGGTTCTAATGGAACAACTCCATTAGCATCTGGAAGTATAGGAATCTTTATATCGGCCGCATCATCATCTGCATTTTCATTTGGTGAAGCACGATATGATTTAGAACTTGAAAATATTAGTACAAATTACGTAACTAGATTGATTGAAGGGAAGGTTAAACTAAGTAAAGAAGTAACAGTTTAATAAATTATGGCTACTACTATTAATACAACGGAGAATACAGTTTCAGTAACATCTGCGGAGCACGATATCACTGTTACAAATAACAATACTGGCACATCTGTAAACGTTGATACTAAACAGCCTCCAACTATATTAATTGGAGCTCCTGGACCAAAGGGTGATAGAGGAGAACCAGGTGCAACAGCCGCAACAATATTAGCAGCAAATGTAGTACAACCATTCAATCATGTAACAGCATCAGGTAATATAAGTGCAAGTGGTGCAGGACAACATATATTAGGCGGAGATTTATCAGTATATGGTCGCATCCGGAGTCATGGTTCTTTAGTAGAAATAGGAGCAGGTCATATAACCGCTTCCGGAAATATAAGTTCATCAGGAACAATTGTAGCAAGTTCATTCGCCGGCGATGGATCTGGATTGACGGGAGTAACATCTTATACAGATTCAGATACACAAGACTTTATTGATTCGATAAACGTGATATCTAGTTCAGCACAGATTGCATCAGATATATCTGGGTCATTTATTAACTTAAGTTCTTCAATAGAAACTAGATTAATAAATGTTGAGGCAGGGAGTACCAGTAAAACATTATTATCAGGTTCAGCACAGATTGCAACAGAGATATCTGGAGCATTTATAGCTACAAGTGCATCATTAGCTAGTGCTATAGCAACGAATTTATCTCGTAACACTGGCAATACAGATAATATTGGTACTAATACAACTAAAATTACATCATTAACGGCTGCAACAAGTTCATATGCATTAAAGTCTAAGATATCGGGTTCATTAGGACCTAATGGTACACTTATAAGATCATTAACGGCAACTAGCATATCAGGCTCATTTACAAATGCAAGTGCTTCATTTAGTACAAGAGTAACTACAAATGATGCAAAAGTAGGTTATACGGATGATGCAGTCCGATCGGTTATTGATGCTGATAGTATAATATCAAGTTCAGCACAAATTGCATCTGACATATCTGGATCATTTGTCGATGCAAGTGCAAGCTTTAGTACAAGAGTAACTGCCAATGATGTAAAAGTAGGATATGCAGATTCATTAGTTAAGACAAAATTAAATACAGAAGGAGTAATAAGTGGATCATCACAGGTATCATTAAGTGGCTTTGATACAGATAATTTATCTGAAGGTTCTAGCAATTTATATTATACAGATGCAAGAGTTAAGACTAAATTAAATTCTGAAAATGTAATATCAGCATCTGCACAAATAGCAACAGAGATATCCGGAGCATTGGGCGCAAATGCAACATTGATAAGGTCATTGACAGCAACCAGTATATCAGAATCATTTGTTGCTCCAAGTTCGTCATTTTCAACTAGAGTATCAACATTAGAAGGAAATGTAGGACAAGCAGTTAATACAAACTCCGATGTAACCTTTGCAACTATATCAGCAACATCATTGACGGTAACAAGTATAACATCATCAATTGTTACATCATCTATATTACAAACAGAAGGATCAAATATATTTGGTGACGCATCAAATGATACTCATACCTTTAACGGCAATATAACAGCTTCAAATAATATAAGTGCAAGTGGTAATATTGTTGCAAATGACGCAACATTTGCAGGAACAGTAACTGCTAATGGTACTACATTAACAGGAGATCAAGATTTATCTACATATGCTTTAATATCAAAAATATCTGGATCATTTGTTGCACCTAGTGCTTCATTTAGTACTAGAGTAACTGCAAATGATGCAAAAGTAAGCTATACTGATGCCGCTGTAACAAGTGTTATTAATGTAGCAGGAATAATATCAAGTTCTGCACAAATTGCAACTAGTATATCTGGATCATTTGTTGCACCTAGCTCATCATTCTCAACTAGAGTATCAACATTAGAAACAAATAATACTAATACAAATACAGGAGATCAAGATTTATCTAGTCATATGTTGTCTGCAAATACAGCATCATTTGCTATAACTTCTAGTAATGTATTATTTGGTCATATAACATCATCAGGTAATATAAGTGCAAGTGGAACTATAACAGCAAATTCTTTAGTTGGAACTCTATCAACAGCAGCTCAACCTAATATAACATCCGTTGGAACGCTAGGCTCATTAACAGTTACAAATAATATAAGTGCAAGTGGAAATATAACAGCAGATGCAGTTTATACAGATTTAATCCAATCGACAGGAACATCAGCAAATTTATATACAGCTGCTAACTTTGATACATTGACAATT
>Ga0208134_1001083_pt1 | contig 16484 bp, 22 predicted proteins | sample VirMetDEL_Mar_31_FD_184515 | JGI IMG/M metagenome (GOLD analysis project Ga0208134, IMG submission 184515) | Aqueous microbial communities from the Delaware River and Bay under freshwater to marine salinity gradient to study organic matter... | ecosystem: Environmental > Aquatic > Marine >... | reverse complement strand
TTTTTAAACCACTCTAATTTACTTTTAGGTTTTTTCATTACTTATAAAAACCTTTAAAAACCCAATTAACCCATTTGTTCCAAATAGACTTAACTTTGTTCCAAATAGATCTGACTACCCACAAAAATTTTTGTTTAATTTTTTCTAACATTTCCATCTCCTTCTAGCTTGTCTTAGCCTTGAATTTGGATCTTTAGCTGCTTTTGGAAACTTCTTCATTTGGCCAGCACTTCTAGCACAATATGATTTACGCCTATTTGCAGCCTTAGAACCTTTTTTTACTTTACCTGTAACAGCAGTTTTTAACCTAGATCCAGGATTATCTCTCCTGTATTTAGCAACACCAGCTGCTGTCATCCCCGCTCCACTTTTAGTAGAACGAAAATATTTTTTACTTCGTGGAGGCATTACATCGCCTCCACGTTTTAATTTTAAAAGTTCCGATGTGTATACTTTATTAGTAACTTCCATCGAAAAATACCGTCACACTATCATAACCACTGCTGATATCTATGAATGCACCATTCGGATAACGAATACCTTCATCAGGAATATAAGGATCTAGCATACCAGCTGCAGCAGGTGCATCTAGTTCTAATCTTTTATCTCCTGTTTGAGATCCGTTTCTAATGATCATTGCACCAGCAGTTGAAGCGTTTGAAACTCCATGCATTCCTCTTACTCTTGTCGCTCCAGCAAATACAATACCAGTGGTATCGGTTGTTGCTGTAAATCCAGCAGACACTGCTGAAATAGTTGCTGTATGACTAATGTTAGTTACTGTAAGAAACTTTGTTGATCCTGTAACTGTGTTAGCGTTTGGACCAGTTCCGATTGTTTCTGAAATAACTGCACCATTTGCGTCAGTTCCTGTAACTGTAAAAGAAACAGCAGCATTGTTGTTAGCAGAAGTTAGTGTAACAGTCGTTGACATGTTTGAGCCATCGTTAACAGCAGACCCAGTTAAGGTCATATTTCCTGCTCCTGTTGGAGACTGCACAGCAGCAATCGCTGTTGTGCTTGCTGAAACAGCTTTAAACATTTTCGCCTGTATACTCGTACTTGACATATTTTCTCCTTATTGGTCTCGGTGGGTATCAAGATCAATAAATGTCCTGAAGTTTCCCACCAAGATAATTAATTATTACGCTGCAAATGCAAATGCACCAGTAACAGCTGCTGCTGCACCAGTAAATTCAGTTGCAATGTGCCATGTACCTTCTTCAAAACACATGAAAGCAATTTTTCCACCAGTTGTTAGAACATTAGTTGCTGCATCAGCTGGAGTGAAAACTAATTTAGTTTCACCTGCTGCTGAAGTATCAAAAGTTACTTCATTTGCTGCTCTTGATTCTATTAACGAACTAGTAGCCCACACGTCAGTTCCTGCTGCGTCAAAAGTTAAAGTTGCAGTTCCGCCAGCTGTATCTTTAGATTGAACATAAACAGCAATTGCACCTCTAGTAGCTGCAGGTAATGCTACCGTACATGCTGCTGCTCCAGTGTAATTAACAACTGCTATAATACCATCTGCAATTGAGATGTTTGTAGCTGTTGCTGTGTCTGCTAGTACTAAACCAGTTAAGTCAGGCATACCTGAACTCATTCTAGTTGTGATTGCACCTGATGATGCATTTTTTGTAGCCATTTGAAAGCCACCTTCGGACCTTACTGGTCCATTGAACGTAGTTGATGCCATAATTTCTCCTTTGTATAGCGTTCGTTATGTCGTCTCTATACCGTCTGCCTAGCCAGTCGACATAATAAATTTATTCTAGGTCTTATTATTATACATAAAAAAAGGGGCGATGTGAACACCGCCCCTTTAATTTCTAATACTGTTAATTAATATTAGCTAGTTGGTAATTTACCGTTACCAAATATACATCTTGGATCTGAGAATCCAAAAGAATATCTTTCTCTAGCTTTAAATCTAACATTTCCAGTATCGAAGTCACCTTCCATTGCTGTTTTGATTGGTGATCTAACAAACATTTTCATGCCGTTAGGTACATCAGTCATTATGAAAAAAGCATCAGGGTCACTTAAGAAGTTATTAACTCTGTAACCTTGAGGTACCATTCCCATTGAAGCAATAGCGTTGATGTCATTGTCAGCTGTGCCGACTCTTTGAGGAGATTTCATCAATCTCTCAGCAGTAAATTGTAATTCTTTTGGAATTATCATTTTCATACCTTGAGAAGCGATTTTTAATCCTCTTTCATCAACAAACGAACTGATATCAATCAATGATTGTTCAAGTGAAGTTTCGTTAAGATCTGCTGCTGTTGCAAGAACGTTTGACAAGACACCACCAGTTGCTAATGGGTGTGAAGCATTGATTAATGATACTCCATCTCCACCAGTTACTGTAGCTACTTGTGCTTGGTTCAATACGTTTGCAGCTTTCACTTGCTTCGTGTTAGCCATAGATCTTGCTAATGCTCTTGTGTATCTAGCAGCAAGTCTATCGTATAGGTTATCTTCGATTGCTTCTTCAGTGATCGAGAATGCTAAAGCGATTGTTTCGTGATTGTATCTAGCTGTAAATGTTTCTTGAGCTTGATCAAACACTACTCCAGCACCTTCTTGTTTAGTTGGTGCAGAAGCAAATCCACTTAACATTACTTCTTCTTCAAAAGCTCTGTCAGATGTTTCTGTAGTATAAATTTCAGCATGCTGATTTTCATACCTTTTGTATTCCAGGCCGAATAAAGCATTCAAACCTGGCTCTAGTTCTTTAACTAGTTGCGAACGTGATATAGCCATAATTTATTCTCCTTATACGCCTGTTCTGCTTCTATATTGGTGATGATTAATTCTTACCAAGATATTAGCGTTACTCGTTGCGGTATCTGAGTTATCAGGGTCTTGTGAAATATCAATTGCTTGAAGCACGAATGATATTGTCGTTCCTGAATTACTCACATCTAATTGAGTTTTAGAATTACCAGTTTGTGTTACACCAGTTGTGTTTGTAACAGCATAGTTTTTGTAAAGATCAGCTCTTGTGAATGCTTCGTCAGCATTAATTAAGAACACCGCATCTGGGTCATCTACAACAAAAGCTGTTATATCACTTGCAGCTACACCACCAGGGTAATAGTTCAAGTAAGTTGGCTTTTGAGTAGTTGGATCTGAATAAAACACACCGTTAAAAACTCCCACAACAGCTGTAGATAGTCCTGCATCATTTGCAGCGCTATATCTCTCGATGTTCCCAGCAGTATTTACTGTTACTAGGTCACCTTGATATATTGCAGTTGCGTATGAGCTTGCTATCGTATATCTGTTTTGGGCTCCAACTAATGGTGTTCCGTCTAGTTTTCTATACGGTCTTAGACCGAATTTTTCTAGTACATTTGCCATAGTTTAGTTTCCTTTTTAGTTAACGTTTTATTTAAGACCCGATAGCAATTGCAAAAAAATTATTTCTTGCGACTACCACCAAAGGTCACTTTTGACTGTCTATCAATATTGATAGGCATGTCAGGATGTTGTTCCTTCATAAGATCATTATCGACCGCTTCAGCTCTATCTTGAGTTATCTTATCAAAATATGCCTCACGACTTTTAAGAATCTCTAAAGGGATTCTGCCCAACACAAGGCCCCCAATTCCGATTAACCCCTGATGTGCTCCTTCAGAAATTGTTGGATAATCGTTTTTGCCTAACTCACTTATAATAGTATCGGCTCTAACAAATTCCCAACCTTCTCGAAGCTTTCGAGATACATTAGATGTATCATCGAATCCTTGCACTGATGTTCTTATCCATCTATGTGCGTAACCTTTCGGTGCAGGTGGCGCATCCAAACTGGATGATGGAGCCCAATCAACTTTTCTCTCTTCTTTAGATCGAGTTGATGACTCGCGTGAAGTTCTTATCTTTTCCATTAGTTTCCTCCCTTCACGAATTTAGCGTATTCCTCTAGTGGCACCCCTAATTTCTTAGCGATTACTACCTGTGACTTGGTGAGTTTCACAGACTTGCGTCCTCCTTGTCTTCGACTTACCCCAGCAACGTTTTGGACGGGTTGCTTAGTTGCAGGCTCTTTAACAGTCGAATCCTGGGCAAACCTTTGAGGGAAATATTCCTTCATTCGTTTGTTAACATTATTATAATACTCATCACTGTCAGAGACAACCCCTTGGGCTCTTAACTCTTCATCAATAGCCATTGCAGCCTGAGTCATAACTCTATCTGCTCCGAACCATTCATTTTTAGCTGCCCAATCCTGTGCTTTTTGTGATATTTGCACTGGTTGTTCACCTAGGATTTGTTCTTCTTGTGTAGTATTTTTATTTTCTTCGGCTTCTTTCTTCTTTGTCTCTCTGTCTTGTAATGTTAAATTAACCTTTTCGTTTTCTACAGCTAATTTAGTCATTTGAGAGTTTATTTCAGCTACCTTTTCAGCATCTTGGCTTTCCATAGCTTCTTTCAGAGAAGTTTTTAACTTCTCTTGTTCTGAAGATACTCTTGCTTGGATTTCTTTAAGGTAATTGTTATCAGTTTCCTGGAGTTTATTTTCAGTATTATCATACTTCTTTTTTAACCCCTTTGCATAATTCAAAGCAGCTTTTTCTCTTCTTTCTGCTTCTTTAGCTTGGAAAACTAATTCGTTGATTCTCTTTTGATAATTTGATTGTTTATCTTTTAAACTATCAGATTTAGTTTCAACGTCTTCTCCAATCTCAACTTCAGTTTTAGGCTCTTCCTTTTTTTCTTCAGGTTCTTCCTCTTCAACGTTATCTCTGATTGGATCGGTGTATCCTAAATCAACATTTTCTTTTTTAGAAAACGCTTCATCAGGTTCTTTTGGTGTTTCAATACTAATAGATTCCTCATTAACGCCATCAGTATCTAGCTCAATTTCTTGAGACTTTTTCTCTTCTTCTGCCATTTTACCCTCCTAGTAATGGTGCAAAATATCAGCAGGATTAGATATGGTAGCGATGATTTCATCATCGTTCAAGATCCGCACTTCTCCGCCTTCTATTTTGAATCGAGAGCCTGCGTATCTTCCGAAGATAACCCAATCGTTTTCAGCGCACCATTTGCCTAAAGGAAATTTTTCTTTATCCCTGTAACAAAGGTTACCTTGCTTAAGAACAAGGCCAACAACTGTTGTAAGCTGAATTGTTTCTTGAGTGTTTTCACTTAAATATAAACCACCTTTTGTCTTTTCTGGACCCGCATAAGGAAGAATTAACATTCTATAACCCGTAGGCGTAGGTAATCTATCTAAAAGTTTTTTATCTATTGATTTTTGGTCTAAGACTTTTTTGACTTTAGCTTCATCTTTGTAAGCTTTTTCCAATGTCTCAGTCCGTTTCGGTTGCTCCGTGGACTCTGTCATTTATATTTGCTCCTGTTTTTTTAACAAGTCTATTATGTCTTGTTGCAAGTCATCAAGTGACTTGATTTGTCCTCTAATATAGTGAAGGTCATTCAAATTGTCAACCTGATGTATCAAATTATCTTTTAATCGTTCTTTACGTCTTTTAATCAAATTTTTGATGACATCATTTGATGCTGTATCAATTGCCATTTTTCTCCATAAGTAATTTATTATCTCCTACCTCTATTGTTTCAAATCCAAAATACTTTAAAGCATCTTTAATTAATTTCATATCGTATGTAACCCAATCGTCAAACACTATTCTAGTATTTGGTGCTGCTTTATTAGCAAACCAGACAGCTTCGGTTAATACTTCATGTGTTGTGTGAGGCCCATCTAACATGACAAAGGCAAATTTAGATTCTTTATACTGCGGGTGATTCATAAAATCAGTATCGGTCATGTTGTGAAAACGATATTTACCAGAATTCAAATACCATTTAAAATCTTTGAGCATTTCATCTCTCATTGTATCGGGATAAGTAGGGCTAACCCCTGAAAGATGCCTAATACCACTTCCCTTATCAAAATGTTCGTATTTCCTGTCTCCATAAGGATCAACACCTATGTGTAAAAAGTTATTTTTTACATTGTCCATTATAATTTTAGAACTTCCGCCTTTTCTTATTCCTATTTCACAAGAATAATATCCTTGACAGTCAAAATCTTTAGTCCATTTTTCTAGGAGGTTACTTTCACCTGAATCGGTTTCGATCATACTATTTTGTAACACTTTGAATATTTAAAGCAAGTTTATTTTGTGCCTTTAAAGATTTGTGTACCTTTAATACCAAAAATAGAAGCAACTACAAGTATCCAAAGATTTGTAAACCATTTTGGGAGGTTACTAAAATGTTCAAAGAAAGTATTTACTTTGTCCATCGCAGTTGGATCGTCTGATATCACTGCCCAAGCTAAAACTATGATAGGGGCAGACAATATCCCAAGTACAAATTCGTCCTTGTAATCGTTTTGTCTCGCTTCAAGTAGTTTTCCTTGGTAAGCTTCCTCACCACGAGCTTGTTTTTCTGCATGTAATAATTGTGCATCAGACATTGCAACTTTTGCCTTCTGACGGTTAGAATAAATTTTACTTCCAGCGCTTACGGCTAATTTAATTGCTTGAAACCACATTTTTTAATACTCCTTCTAATTTTTTGTACTTTTCTCTACTGTTAGCATCATCACAATATTGTTTTAATACTTCAGTAATTTTATTTTTTCTTCTATCACATAGATAATTATATATTTTGAAGTAAATATCAACTGCACCCTTACCTCTAATTCTCCATCTCCATGTATCTTTGTGGTGTTTTTGTCTAGGTTTTATAAAAACAACGGATCCTTTACCAAAAAAATCTTTTAGTCTTGTAATTACATCTTTATCTGTCATTTCAACGGATATAGAGGGTATCGCGTAGCCTGGTTTAGTTTTTTCGTAAGCTATACAGCCCTCGCCATCAATAATACCTGCAAAATAGGCTTCTTGATTACTTTTTGTTTTTTCTTTTAGTGAGGGGAACTGTAATACCTTGTGGGTTTGGTCCTTTTTTAGGTGGTGGTCCAAATTTTTTTCCTCCACTAAGTCCTTTTCTTTTTTCTCTTGCAGTTCTTGCCATAATAAATCATTATTTTTGTTCTAGTTTTCTTTCAGCTATATCTAATCTGTTATCAGCTTGTTGATCTTGCTGTTGAAGTCTATCATATTGGAAGTTTAACTTCTCTGCTTCTCTTTGATTTTCTTGTTCTTGTTTAAATTTAGTTTCTTCCGCTTTTCTTTGCATATCCATAGCTTTTAAATCAATTTCTTGTTGTTTTATTCTAACTAATGGATCTTGTTTAGCCATACTGGCTTTCATTTCTTCTTGAACTAGTTGTGTAGTAATCTCAGCGATAGCTGTAGCAACTGCAGCATCAAACCTTACTTGAAATTGTTGAGGATCTGTTTGTTGTAACTGCATTAATTGTGGGTCTTGTCCCATTTGTTCACCAACTTCTTGTCTTGCTTTGAAAGAAATGTGATCAGATATATGTGATTGTAATAAAGCATAGACCTGTGGGTTTATTTGAACCATTCTAGATGCCATAAATGCTGAGTGAGCAGCTATGTGTGCATCGTGATCTTGAAATTCAAAAGCAGTTAACAACTTCATCTGTAATGCTCTAGCATTTTCTTTTGCTGGATCCATAGGTTCAGGTTGTTTAGCTGGTGGTTTTAAAATTGTTTCTATTTGTTTTGTACCTAAAGCTTCATAAACTCTTCTATAAGCTTCGTGAATGTTGTGTAATTGTGGATTAGAACTAGCAATTTGTAGTTGTGTTTGAGCTAAGGTTACTCTCTGAGCCATTGACATAATATTTGGATCAGCTACTGGTAAAACATCTACTCTGTTATCAAAGTCTGTACCTTTAATTGTTCTTGGACCACCATAAACATCATAGGGATATTCAGCAGGTAAATATTCTCCACACAACCTTGCTAAAATTTTAAATTCTAGTCTCATTGCGTAGTAACATCTTTTGTGTACACCACTCATAACTCTAGATCCTCTTTCCATCATAGCAATAGTAGTTCCTACTGCTCTGTTTTGCGTATCATTACCTACTGCTGTATCTGTGATGGCTGCAAACTTTTGACCTGCTTGTACAACGAAACCTAATAAATTAAATAATGTTGTACTTGGTTCAGAGAAAGGAAGATTAAAAAACTGATCTCTTATGTTACCCCCTGGTGCATCGACATCTCTAAACTCTCCAGGTTGTATTGGTTGGTCGTCATCTCTAACTCTTATACCTCTTGATTTAAATCCTGCTGGTAAATTTTTTAAAGTACCTGCATCGATCAATTGTCTTAGTGCAACTGTAGCTGCTCTAGATAATCCACCAATTGTGTGGATTAGGCCAAAGCCATAAAAACCAAGTCCAGGTAAAAATTTGTAGTGAACAAAATATTCTATTCTTGTGTAGTTCTGGTCATCCACTCTGTAATTTCTATAGATAGATAAAACTTCTCCTGAGCTTTCGTCAATAGTGACGATGTATGGAATCTTAATTGATTTTTTAGATCTCTTATCAAAATTCTCGTAGTCGTCTAAATTTAAATCAACATGCATTTCTAAAATGGTATGTATGTAATCTGTAAATCCTGGTTTAACTCCATCAAGATCATCTATCTTTTGTTGTAGATCAGAATCTTGCACATTACTTGGATTAGGTAATTCTATATCTCTATAAAAACCTGCGGCCATTTTTTTAGCTACATCATTTTCACTCATTTTAATAATGTGTGTAATTCTACCTGCATCTTTTAAATCTGAAGCATAGTAAGGAACAACTAAATCTTCTGCGGGTACAAATTTTGATACTGGTCTTTTTAAAAATTCATCATAATAAACTTTTTTAAATGTCGATCCTGATAATGGTAAATAGTATAACATCTGATCCATATCAGTTGTGTAGTCCTCCATCTTCTCCATAAGAAGATAGTTAAGATACTCTTGTACACGATCTGATTGTTGTTCGGTGGCAGGTGTTCTTAGTCCTATGACTTGTGTTCTTACTGGACCATCACTTGGTAATAATTCTTTGTATGCTGAAGCTTGGAATGTTGTAGCACTTTCACTTAACAACGGATGAGTGACACCCGATGCACCTTTGAAAGGTCTTGTCATTTCGTTGTATTTAACACCAAGAAGATCTAAACCTTTAGTATAGCCTTCTTCCCATTCTTTTCGTGATTCTCTATCTTTTTTAAATTCACCAATTAATTCTAGCCCTAAACGTTTGAGCTCTCTTTCGTCCATCTCTTCTGCAAGATTGGCATTGAAGTCGTCCTCTAAATTTTCTTCTACGACTTCTTCTCCTTCGACCTCAACAACGGGTGGTAGACCTTCAGGTTGTTCCTGAATTTCTTCTACTTTAGTTTCATCAACGATGTTTTCGGATATTTCCTTTTCTACAGCCATAATCTAATTTATCATAAGGTTTTAAATATATCCACTACTAAGCCACCTTGAGCTTTATAGAGTTTCTGTGTGTACGCCATATTGGGTTTAACTTCAATAGCAAAAGCATCGAAATACAACCTTGGGTCATTTTCTTGTATAAGCTTATATCCTTTCATAGGACCATTAGATGCTGTTTCATGATAATCACTTATGATTTTTTTACCGCCCTTAGCTTCAGGATATGTAAAAGTATCTTTCATAACCTCTTTATAAGGTTTTTTAGGATCAGATAAAGAAAGTTTAATAGTGCCTGCTTTTGAATCATTAAATTTTGCAGCTTTCTTCATCAGTTGTGGCATAACTGCTTGTCCTTTTTTATCTATACCTTTACCATTTGCATAACCATAAAATCTTTCATTACCCGCTTTATAACCTTGCCTGAAATGTAATTTATTAAATGGCATAACAGCAACATAATCAAATTTTTCTTTAGCCGCTTTGTTCATTAAAAATTTAAGTGAGTAATCTCCATAAGCATCAGCGTCTAACAAAGGAAAATAATCGAATTTTTCTTTTCTCGCATCGTAAGGATTTCCTTTTTTAAAAGTATTATTAATTTGTTGATTTATATTTTTTAAATCATCAGATATAGCTCTAGATTTATTAAATTGATTTTTAGCTATGGCATCATCCATATCTCTTAATAATTTTGTTCTAGAATTAACAAGTAAATCCAATTCAATATCCTTTTGAAAAGGATTTATTCTTCTTTCACCTTTAAAAGCTTCTTTCGCTGTAAGCTGTTTAGCAATAGACTGATTAGCATCAGATTGTATTTCATGGATGACCATGGCCTTTTTTCCGTCAGGCGTTATTCTTGTATCGTACCTTACATGAAATAAATTATTTTTGAGTCCTTCGTAATGACCCATGTTTCTCATAGGGTTATTGTTACCTAAAATAGGTTCATCAAGAACGAATACCGTTTCTCTGTAGTTGTTACCACCTTGTAATGTATAGCTAGTCTCGTTTTGATATTTAGTTGGTCTTACATTACCACCACCTTTAGATATTCTAACAAGTTCATCAAGTCCACCCATTAGACCATTGATCTGAACCTTTTGATTTTGATTGAATGCCTCTTGTCCTCTTAAAGCAGCTAGATCACTTCTAAGTTCTGTGTAATTTCTTTGAATACTGTTTTGGTCTCCACTCTGTATTGCTCTTTTTAAACCTTCTAAATTTCTTTTAATAGTAGGAAAAATTCTTGCAGCGACTGGACTTGTTTTTGAGAGATCATCTATTTGACTTGTCACACCTTTTAAAATGGTATCTACTTTTGGTGAAGTAAATACACCACCAAATTCAACTGGTTTTAATCTGTTAACAGGATTCATCTTAATCATGTTACCAATATCTTGAGCTGATAATTTTAAATTAAATCTTTTTGCTGCACCTATAAGTCCACCAGTAATGTTTCCAAAGTCATCAAAGGTTGCAAGGTTAGTATCAAAAAGTTCTTCCTTATTAATAGTAGCTTCTTTACCAGCAAACCTAGATCCTCTATCGTATGTAAATCTCTTGGGTCCTCTTTCTGTTCTTGTAGCGTTTTTACCAAAGACTTTGTAATTAACTTTTCTTGTAGATGTTAAATGATCAATCCATTCATCAGCTGAGTATTTTCCTGGTCCTTTTTTCATTACCCAATCATATGTAGACGAACCAAAAGCAGGTTGTCTTGATTCACCCATCAATAGATCGTCAGTAATCTTACGTTCTACTTTGACAGGAAGTTGTGCATCTTGTTTAGCTAATGTTTTAGCTGGAAGTTGTTTAGATTCTTTTGTGTATGTGATTAATTTTTGAGTATCACCTGATACAGGATCAGTTTTTTTCTTTTTAAGAAATGATTGTATTCCTCTTTTGAAAAGTTCTTTGAGGGCCATGAACCCTCCTAGTACATTTTAGTAGGCTTATTTCTACCAAGTTTACATTTAACTTTTACAGACTTACCTTTGCTTGCCATGATAGGTCTTTGCATCATGCCACCACCCATTTTTTTGGCAGGTCTTTTTGTAAAAGGTTTTTTACCAGTTCTTTTCTCGTACATTTTTTCTAATGCTGCTTTACCAAGTAATGCTGCTCCTGCAACACCAGCTGCGATCTTACCTACTCTTGAAGCTTTAACAGCATTCATAGCTGCTCTACCACCAGCTAAAGCCATTCTTCTCGCTTCAAATTTTTTATTCTCAGCTTTTTCTTTAATGTCTTTCAAACCTTTTAAATATTTTTTGTATTTAGTAGCTTCACCCATGCCACCTTTATCGGCTTTAAACATTCCTCCACGTCTCATTACAGGACCTGCAATACCTGGTGTACCTAATTTTTGTTTTTTATACATTTCAATTATATTTTTACCAAAACCTGTAGATTTCATTGTGACATCTTGAGCATTTGCCGTAGCTGATTTTTTTTTACCCAATAATTTTTTTGCTCCTAATAATCCTGCGCCAAGTGCCAATAAACCAACTGAGGCTTTCATAACTTTACCTGGTTTCATTTTCTCGTCTTGTAAACCTTGTCCTCTGCCTTTAGCTTTTTCAGCTCTAAGCACTGCGAAATCTTTTGCATCAATTTTATTTGGTGGTGGAGCTTTAGCTGCAATCTTAGCTTGGCCGCCTGTTAAAAAACCACCTGGAAGATTATCTCTTTTTTTGTTCATTCTTCTTTCAGTTTCTTCTCTCATCTGTTCAATTCTTCTAAATCTCTCTTCTCTAGTTTGTTTTCTAGCTTTCGCAATACCTTCTCTAGAAGGTCCTCTTTTGTATGCCATTACTTAACTCCCTCAAACTTTCCACCTCTGATAGCTGCGCCCATACCTCTGCACATACCACCTTGAGAGAAGGAACCATCTGAAGCTGTGACTCTTTTTGAAGTTCTTGATTCTATTTTGTCAGCTAATTTTTTAGCTTCTTTATCTGTCATTGGTTCTTTTCTAAAAAGATTTTTTTCTTTCCTGTTCTTATTAATAAACTTTTTCAAGCTCTGAACTTTTGGATGTTTTTCATCATAATTAAAATTAGCCATAATATTTATAATCCTTTTCAATCTTAAAGTTAGGTTCGTCTACAACATCATTGTAAGTTGTTATAAATCCACCTTCCCTGAATCTTATCACTGCTTGGGTCATTGAGTCAACATAGTCATCGTATTGTCCATGAGGAAAAGCAGCTACTTCTTCAATAACATCTTGGGCAAATTTCTCTTCTGTAGGGGCAAATACCATACCAGACTCAAATACAGGAGCTACAGAATTAATTCTAGTAAACTTATCTCTACCCTTAGCAGGTACATAATCTATTACAGGAATACCTGCACGTCTTAATTCATGTATTAAAGGTTGTCCTGTAGCCTTAGCTTCAACTATAGTTGTTTCAGGTTGCCAGTATTGATATTGCTCTAAAGCTAAATTTTTTAAATCTGGAAAGTCGAACCTTCCTTTAATTGCATCTAATAAAATTAAACAATCTTCATAACCTTCTGCAGGTTGAAAGATTCCCCAAGTTGTAATCGCAGAATAATCTGCAGTTTCTTTTTTAGAATATGCAGTATCATAACTTTGCATTACATGTTTAAGTGTCGGTATCCGTTCTTCGTTCCACGGTCTCCACCAATCTCTTTTAATAATTGCACCTTCTTCAGAAGTTGGGTCCTGCATATACTGTGCATTCCAGTTCTTCGTTGTCACCGATGCTTTAACTTTTTCTAATTCTTCAAGTGGCCAGTATTCAGGCCATACAGGTTTTCCGCTGTCCAGTATTGCTGGAAAGTTTATAACCTTCCAAGTATCTGCTTTAGGTTCTGATTGTGATTTAATGAGCCTTCCTGTTAGATCATCCGTTGCCCATCTTGTCATTACAACTACAATTGATCCACCAGGTTGAAGACGTTGTCGTGGTCCTGATGAATACCACTCGTAAGCACGTTCCATAGCAGAATCAGACATTGAGTCTTGTTCCGTATGTGGGTCATCGATAATAAGTAAGTCCGCCCCTCGTCCTGTGATAGAACCGCCAACACCCGCTGCAAAGTATTCCCCACCATGATTGGTCTCCCAACGTCCTTTTGCCTTACTATCTTCTCTTAGACTAACATCTCCAAAGATATTTTTATAGTCTTCGGTTTCCATTAAGTTCCTAACTTTGCTACCGAACCGCGAAGCAAGTTCAGCATTGTGTGATACTTGCATAAGTTTCATTTTAGGATTCTTACCGATCATCCAAGCAGGAAACAAATATGATGCGAACTCTGATTTGGTATGCCTTGGTGGCATATTCACTATAAGTCGTTTAGATTCTTTTGAAGCTATGTTTTGAAATTCATTTGCTATGATTTGATGGTGCCCCCACTTTTGTGGGTCCTCTGTTTGCCTATATATGAAATCAGGCCACATAGCCTTAACAAACAATAAGAAGTCATCTTGACATAATTTTATAAATTCGATCTGCTTCTTTAGTATTAAGGTTCTTAATTCATCATCTGTTAATTGATCTAGATTCATTTTTTTATATATTTTAACATTTTGGGTCCCCTTTTTATATCATAACGTTTCTAGGTACACTACTTCTATTCGACTTGCTATAAACCCTGACTTGGTCAGGTACCCGTTTTTTCTAACGTAGTAAAATCGCAGGTTAATCTTAATCTATTTTGTTGGGTTTTGTGGTACCTCTATGGGTGTGTGATGTGGGGGTGCGTAGCCCGTTAGGGCTACGCAATAAGCTATTAGCTTTGTAGTTTGTGTATTAAGTATGTGAACTTCTGCACAATCTTTTGTTTGAAGTCGTCAATCAATGGGTTGCCTGTATTCTCAATGATTAACTTCTCTACTTCGCCCTCTAGCATTTTATACATTACTTCATAATTTAACTTACTGATTGCTGTTGGGTCTAGCTTAGCGTTTTCAGTAAGTTGAGCATTAGCCGATTGCTCGGCTAATACTTTAGAGATATTAATAAGACTACTTGTCATTATTATCTCCGATTGCTTTAAACTCGTTATACTCAATCTCAGTACAGAACTGATTAAACAAGTCATTGTGCTTAATCTTGAAGTTAGCTGTTTCAAACTTTTTTCTTTTACGTTTGATTTTCTGCACTCCAAAACTTTCGCCTTGCTCATCTTGTACTATGATTAAGTTTTGATTAGTCCTATCGAATACATCAATAAGATTTTGTTTCATTGTGTCTAACTCTTTAGCTAAACGATTAGCTTTGAGTTTAAACATTGCATAAGCTAAGACTACTTTTTTTTCATCTTGCTTTAGCTTTTTAACTGCGTTGCTCATTGTTTTCCTTTTGTTAGTTTTTACTTAATACAAGTATCTTATTAAATCTTATATTAATAGCAAGAACTTTGTGTCCATAATGGGTCGTGTTCATTATGGGTTTTCCACAGACAAAGCTAGAACATATTGAAAACATTACCTAAACTTATTACTTCCATAAGTAATAGTATGTAGATAATTATCGCTGGCGAGAACCAAATTAGAAACCCCATCAGCTACCCCCTATCCTTTTTAAATAACGACATTATCCAACCGACAAAACACAGGACGAGAAGGATAGTGAATGGTAAGTTAATCATTGCAAATAAAATTAAGAAATCTACCACGAGCATTGATAGACAACCTCTTCGCCTTTTTCCATTTGTGCCAAAGCCCAATCACAAAACTGAACATCTTGCTTGGAATATTCTCTGACTGCTTCTTCTTGAAACTGATGTCCCCAAAAGAAACCACCACTACAAAACGAGTTATGATAGTTGCCGTCTATCTCTTTGCGTAAGTTGGTTATGATGTCTTTGTTTAACTTTAATTCATCATCTCCATTCATAGCTTCTGAGCTGTCAGGGTTTTGCTCTGCCCAAACGTCTTGCATAAACTGTTGAAGACGTGAATGCTTTCTCCAAACGAAACCGTCTCTTGTTGGCTCATACTTATCTGAATAGACTTTGTCAAAGTCTGGTTGTTTCATCTGTCCACTTTGCTTATCTCTTATATGTGCGTATTGGTCTAGTCCCATTATCTTTCCTTTGTTCGTTGTTAATCCTATTGTCTTATCATATCCCACATCATTGTCAAATCTTTTTTTCATCAGGGATCTTGGAAGTCTCTGCGCCCAGCGAAGGAACTTATAGATTAGAATCATTCTAATGTACTCCATTGAAACGAGACGAGAGGTTCCTGCATCACCAGAGTCCAGCACCAGTCAGGATCAGAATGCCCAGCACTGGCAGCATGAAACGAGGCCAAACGAGCACCGTCAGTATAAATAACGAAAGCACTACGCAATCCTCCATCCGTCAGTCACGAACACATCACCACGGATGTCCTGAATGTTTTCCAGCTGCGTGCACAGCCCTTCAGCTATTAACTGGCGTGCTTTTTCATTTGTCTTGAACGAGCTGTTAAACAATCCCTCTTCATTGCATACCATTTCCTTGAGCTTCTCCCCGCCAGGCAGCGCAGGAGATGCCTTGGGCATGGCTGCGTTAACTATTTCAATTGGTCCTTTGACGAGCGTCTGCATTTCTTTTAGTTCTTTTATTCTTCCTTCTATCACGGTCACCGTGCCGTCATCCTTTATCACATGAGTCTTCACATTTGTTTCTACTCTATTTTCCGAGCCCATGAAGTCATCTTTGTTTTCTGTATATATCCATTCTTTAGTCATTGTTTATCCTTTTGTTTGTTGTTAACGGACCGCACTGAAGTTTACGGTTTGCACCTACCTCCTAACATACGGCCCTGAATGTATATAAGACCAGATGGGATAGCTGTCAAGTCTTTTCTTTCGAGCTTTTTCCAGCAGGTTTCTCCTGGCGCCCCAGATGCTTTATACTGTTCGGTAATCTTTCTACTCCTTTCCCTAAACGAGAACGAGCTACCAGCTCTGTTCCCCAGATCCAGATGGAGATGCCACGCTGCAGGTGGCAGTTCTTTAAAGGAACGAGGATAATTAAACGAGCTTCGGTGAACGAGAACACGGAGTCTGCTGCATCAGCTCCTGAAGGGGGCTCAACGGAAAACAATGATGTAAAAGTTGGCCCCCGAGGACGAGAATACACGAGAATTA
>Ga0208134_1001080_pt1 | contig 16502 bp, 6 predicted proteins | sample VirMetDEL_Mar_31_FD_184515 | JGI IMG/M metagenome (GOLD analysis project Ga0208134, IMG submission 184515) | Aqueous microbial communities from the Delaware River and Bay under freshwater to marine salinity gradient to study organic matter... | ecosystem: Environmental > Aquatic > Marine >... | reverse complement strand
GGTTGTTCCTGAGATGCTGCATTGGGCAGGTGCCGGCGCTGCTGTAACCACTAACCCTGGTTTCGAAGAAGATGGCGGCAACTACAACATCTACCCGATGCTTGTTGTTGGTGCAGAGAGCTTCACCACAATTGGTTTCCAGTACTCTGGCAAATCAATGAAGTTCAAGATCACTACCAAGATGCCTGGCAAAGAGACTGCAGACCGCACTGACCCATACGGTGAGACCGGCTTCAGCTCGATCAAATGGTATCACGGTACAATGATCCTGCGCCCTGAGCGTCTGGCTGTCGTTAAGACCCTCGCAAAGGTCTAAGCCATATTGAGCCTGCTCCCCTGAGTGGGCTCAATTAGTCAGGGCAACGTTTCCTCCCAAATGTTGCCCTGATATTTTCATCAAACACTGAGGATCACTCCCATGAATGACCAAGCTGAAATGACCGAAGAGAACCAAGCAGACGAAACCCAGATCCAGGAGCCTACAGACACTGAGGTCTTGGATGCTTTGAAAGCCAAAGCAGACCTGATTGGTGTTTCGTACTCCCATAAAATTGGTGCTGCTGCTCTGCGTAAAAAGATCAAAGATCACATTGAAGGGGTTGAGGAAGATGAGGCAACTGCCACACCCGAACCCAAGACAATGAGCAAAGCAGAACGCTATGCCTCCATCCGCCAAAAGCAGATGAAAGAGTGCATGGCTTTGGTGCGTGTACGCATCACAAATATGAACCCAGACAAGGCTGACCTTGGTGGTGAGATCTTTGCTGTTGGAACCAAGTACATTGGCACAGTGAAGAAATACATTCCCTACGGTGAAGCCACCGACAATGGGTATCACGTGCCTAAGATCCTGTTGGATCAAATGAAGCAACGTGAGTTCCTGTCTGTGAAGTCCGTACAGAACCGCAAGACCGGTCAGATGGATATTACTCAACGCTGGGTACGTGAGTTCGCTATCGAAGAGCTTCCTCCTCTGACAGACAAAGAGCTCAAGGATTTGGCAACTCAACAGGCTGCCAAAGTAGGTATGGACTAATGGCTGTTTCAAATCCTGGCTTTAACCCAAGCGGAAGTGTGCTTGTGGGTGAGATCAAAGATGCAGCTCTTGCTCTGGAAGAGATCATCAAAACGATTGAACCTGGGCGCAGACGCAATATCGCACTTACCCATCTGGAGACTGCCTCAATGTGGGCAGTCAAATCAGCGGTGGTAGGTGATCAAGAATAAAGAGCAGGCTTGTTTTCAGGCCTGCACTTTTAAGAGATCCTTTGTGCTCCTCAGGCGGGGATCTCTTTTTAACATGAGGCAAGGAGAGTGGCATGTCAGATTGCAACAATGACGTAGAAGCAGAAGCTCTCTATGTTGCGTTAGGGGATGAGGCAGATTTTGCCATTCCTGTAGTAGATCTAAATGGAGCTCAGTTCACCATACCAGCTGAGCTAGACAACGATCTATACACGCCACTCTCACGCCTCACTGAGGCTGATCTAACCACCCGTAAGCTGGAAGGCACAGGCCTCTTTGATGGCCTCATGGAAGCCACCAACGCACAGCTACAAGAGCAGTATGACTCTGGGCGTATCACCGGCAGTGAATTTGCATCTGCGTATGTGAGCGGCCTCCAGTCTGCTATGGGCAATGCAGTTCAGTATCTGCTGAGCAGAGACACGACGCATTGGCAAGCAGTTGTAGCCCAACAGCAAGCACGTGCAGCAGAGCTCGAAGTCGTCAAGACACGTCTTATGGTCGAAGAGTCCAAAGCTCGGATGCTGGCAGCTCAGCTTGATGTGAAGACCAAAGCAGCTCAGTTGGCTCTCGGTAAGATGCAGCTGGTCAGTGAAGATGTTCGTACATGTCTGCTTCGAGTTCAGAAGAGCCAAGCAGAATATGAGTTGACGAATATTCTACCTATTGAGTTGGCGAAAAGTCAGTCACAGATTGCTGCCACGGATGCAGGTACAGCACAGACAAATGCTCAGACTGTTCTGCTGGGTACACAAGAAGCTCAGGCAGAGTATGAGCTGGCAAATATCTTGCCAATCGAACTGGCAAAATCACAGGCACAGATTGCAGCAACAGATGCTGGCACACTGCTGACAACTTCTCAGAAAGACAAAACGCTGTATGAAACAGCAAGTGTCCTTCCAGCTCAGATTGCCAAAATCAACTCTGATAAAGAAGTCAGCGACTATACTTGGGAAACTGTCATGCCTGCACAAGTTGCTGGGATCACGGCAGACACTGTGGGCAAAGTGTACAACAATGATTTCATCCTGCCTGAGCAACGTGCCAGCATTAAGGAACAGACTGAAGCACATAGAGCCAAGACCTTGGATACCCGCTCTGATGGGGTCACTCCAATCACCGGTGCAATTGGTAAGCAGAAGGATCTGCACACACAGCAGGTCAAGAGCTATCAGGATGACAGTCAGACCAAGCTCATCAAGATTCTCACGGACACGTGGATCACTGGTAAATCAATGGACGAAAATTATGGTACTCCATCCGCTTACACAGAAGGGTATGTCAACTCAGCCGTAGCTGCTCTACGGGCAAACCTTGGACTGCCGGCTTCCTAAGCATGGGTCTCTTCTCATCTAGTATCAAAACATATGTGAGCTCGACGGTGTATAACTTGGCTGGGGATGAAGATCTCCGGCCAAACTTCTTGAGCACCACTATTGTTGGTTCTGCTGTCATAAATGAAAATGCCAGTACAGGAAGTGCCATCATCTCTGCCATGTTCAAAGGCAATGGGATGAAGCAAAAACAGTTCTTTCTGTGGGCCAAAAATAGATATGCACTGGGCATGCCTACAGGGACACTGACTGGAGACAGTGGCGTAGATACAGTCACTGTTGGTTCAGGCATAGCAGGCATATTATCTCTTGGACCAAATGAAACACTACGTGTTACACGGGCCATGATTGAAGATGCGGATCCTCACTTTTTTGCTGAAGAATGGATAAGACAGAACTACCCAGCACATCTGAACAATGCATGGACTGTGGAGTTCAACAGCTTCAGCAACACATTGGATATTGCAGGGACTTGGGGCAACGCCACAATACCCGCATCGTCAGATCTCATTTGGGGAATGGATCGAAGCGGCGATCGTAAGTTGCTTTTGGCTTTGTACTCAATTTTGACAGAAGACCCAACAACAGGGGAAGTTACGGAGAGCATCCCTGAGTTTTTCACGTATCGCATGAATACAGGAAACGTGGTGTTTGACACGATGTCATCTACCTCAACGGTGATCGCAGAATTCTTTCCTGCCATTCCTCTTCGACTGAACAACATACCAATTGATGATGGTAGCTTGTCAGCTGTGTATGAGACCGTCAAACCCGCTTACAGGCGCTTGACCGGTAAACCGGTCAGCGACCTGCTCGCTACGATTGAAGACAATGAGGCGATTGAAGATGTAGACTTTGCTTTCTTGGTTCAGGCTGTTTCATTGAATGTGAAAGAGGAAGACTGCAAAGCGTACTTGTACAGTTTTTTCAAATACCTTGAGGGCATTCAGCAAACCAACAAACAAGATTTTACAAACTATGAAGCTGCGTTGGAGCAGTACAAACTGGATGCAAGAACCTGGGAAAGATGGTCTCTTGCACGTGAACGTGATCCTTTTAATCCAGCTTACCAGGAGCAGGCACCAGTTATGCCTGACCCTGCATTCACACCACCTACGATGAATGAGCTGAAGGTCATTGGTGATTTGCTACCTGAGTATGATTTCAGACTGCGGTGGGCATTTATCAATGAGACCCAGCACATCGGTAACGCAGCTCGACATGATGGGAACAAAGAACGGGAACACCTTGGACAGGGTAAGTACTGGTTCCACGTAGTTGACGATTACACGGTGAAGACACGGACGCTAAACACTCAAGGCGGTGAAGCAGAAAACGCTGGTCAGTATGAGTATCTGGACGTCCCCTACTCACGGGTTTACCTGCTGCATCAGCACAAACAACTTCAGTACAGGAAGCTGGAACTGATTGGGCTTGAGCACCGGAACTATGTCTATAATTCGAAGTCTGTGGTCATCACAGGCAGAGAGGCTTTAGAGGATGAAGATGAATCCGGATTCCTAATCCCCCTGCACTACCCTACCTTAAAAGCCATGAGTTTGGTCAAAGCCACTCAGATGACAACGGCAAATACCTTCATCGTTTTCAACTCGTACCAAGAGGTGAAGGTGAAATGGTATCAGAAGAGCATCTTCAAGATCCTCGTGGTTCTGGCTTCAGTTGCCATCGCAGTCATATTCCCTCCATCAGCAGGCCTAGGAAGCGTCACAGGCATCTTTGGGACCAATGCTGCGGTAGGTGCACTGGTTGCCGGCGCAGGAGCTTCTGTGGCTACAGCAGCCATTGTAGGGGCTGTGGTGAATGGCATTGCAGGGATGTTGATTGCAGGGATGATCCAAAAGTACTCAGCCAAGATCTTTGGTGACAAGCTCGGAGCCATCATCGGAACGTTGATTAGCTTTGTAGCATTCAACTACGGTGCTGAGTTTTTTCAGACTGGAAGCTTTGACATCGACTGGACTGCCATGATGCGTGCAGACAATCTCATGGCACTGACAGACTCTGTACAAAATGCAGCAAGCAACTGGATGGCAGCAGATACCGCGGAGATCTATGAAGAGATCGAAGGTCTGGATGCCAACTACAAAGATGAGATGGACAAGATCGCAGCACTGACAGAAGAGATCATTGGACTGACCGGAGAGCCGTTTGATCCAATGCTGCTGACAGATGTTCGTATGGAATATGGGGAGCCAAGTGACGTATTCCTTGACCGTACCCTTCTCACTGGTTCAGACATTGCAGAACTCACACATAGCCTGATTGACAACTTCGCTGATCTTTCACTCGAACTTCCAAAGAAAATGGGCTAAGGTAGCCACACCACACCACACCGCGTCATACCGCATCGGAGAACAAAATGGGACTAAACCTTCAACCATCCAGAGAGCCATTTCCTCTTTTGGGAAGCAGCCAACCTTCTGGCGGGTATGACTGGAACAGCTCTGCATTTGGCAATCAGCAGCCCATGAGTGTGTTTGGAACAACCCTTCCAGGCCCACAACAAGCAGGCCCAGCAGTACCTATGGTTCAGCCACTAAGCCCAGGTGATATGCGGCCGCGTGCACGTATGTCGACCAGTGGTGGTGGAACAGATGTAGCTCCATCAGGCTTTGGTAGTCAGTATGACAACAACGTGTCTATTTACGGACCACAGGCTGCACTGGATTGGCAGAACAAAGGTATGATGGGTAAGACGTTCACAACACCTGGAGGTGGACTGAACTTCGATAACATCAGCAGTGTCTTGAGCGGTGTTGGTGCAATTGGTTCTCTGTGGGGTGGTATCCAAGCGAACAAGATTGCAAAGGATTCTCTGAACTTTCAGAAAGAATCTTACGCAACAAACCTGAACAACCAGATCTCCAGCTACAACACAGCTTTGGAAGATCGAGCAGGATCGAGAGCCAGCTTTGCCGGCACTGCAGAAGCACAAGAAAAAGCGCAAGCATACATCGCAAAACATAAGCTAGGAGATTAATCATGGCAGCTGGTGGACGCCTCACATGGCAGAACGTTACGGCTCCTAGCTTTAGGGATGCTCTGGTAGGCACTCAGATGGGTGCAGGAATGATCACAGACGGCTTTGATAGCCTTGCTGGGATTGCTGGTGACATCCGTGCACGTCAGAAAGATGCAGCTTCAGCCACTGCCATCAGTGAAGCACTGAAGTTCAATGATGCAGGACAGTTCGAAAAAGCCATGGCAAATGGTGGATTGGCTGGTTTGGGCATTGACCCACGCAACCTGAATGAAGGTGCTCTGAAGTTCTTTGCAGATCGTGGCACAGAGCTTTTGACCCAAGACAACACACAGCTTGGCATGCAGAACACACAGCAGCAGATGAGCATTGCTGCAGCTGAAGAACAGTCTCGTATTAAAGACGAAGCTTTCAATATGCCTAAGCGCATTCGTGATGAAGAAGCAGACAAGCTTGCTTTCACCACCGGAGAGAGTGCTCGTGCATTGGGTCTCAAAGCTCAGACTGATGTTGGCACCATGGCAAACACAGCGCTGAACCGTGAAGAGGTACAGCAGCAGATCATTGACATGAAGCTCGATGAGACAACTGAGAAGGCATATCTTGATGCTCTTGGTAAGGTAGATGAAGCCAACTTTGCTGTGAAGGATTCTACACGTCGGGATGTCACTACAGGCAATACAGCATGGCGTGAAAACAGCTATGCTCTCGACACGTTTGATGCAAATATTGACACAACTGTATCAACAAATCCTGTTCTTCGTGCATTGGATACAGCCACAAAACAGTATGATGGTATCTCAGATTCAATCGGCGCTGCCATTGATAACGTACTTCCGCAAACAGATGATGCAGGCAATGCCTGGGTTGGGTATGCAGAAGGCAAAGGCACACTACGACAAAAAGCAGAAGAGCTTGTAAACGATTACAATGTTGCTCCAGAGCTTGTTGCTGCACTGATGGAAACCAACTTTGAAAAAGGGGCTGCTTTTCGTAGAGGTGATCCTCAGAATGTTGCTTGGGGCAAGATTGAAAACCAACTCAAGGAACTCAAAAAGAATGGTGGATACGCAGCTGCACAGGCTGAAATGACAGACGTAAAGCGTCAACGTGATGAGGTACAGCGACTGAGAGACGGTTACACACGAGCCACTGAGAAAGCCATGCGCTTCCGTGATGTGGATCCTCAACGGTATGCGGCCGCATTTGCTGAACAACGACGTGCAGCTAAAGCCATTGAAAAATATGCTGCCAAAAACAGCAACAAAGGTGGAGATGACACAAGCAGCCAAGCTAGTGTACAAACACCCACAGCTGCACAAGCGTTGGCAAACTCAGTGACAACACGTAGCCCACAAGCTGCTCCACCTCCTCTTCCTCCACGCGGTAGTGTGCAGGGGGGTGGTGGTTTTGAGCCAACTGCACAACAGATTTTTGATATGAACAATGCAGACACTTCTGGCGGTTTTACATTTACAGGACAAAACGGAGAAAGGTACTCTCCCTCTGTTGATGATCTCATACGAGATGCATTGAGAAATGGTAATCGGTAAGCAGCTCCCCTACCCTACTAAAATACCCTCCCCATAAGGTTACATAAAATGTCTGAACTTGATCGCATTGACTCTGATTACTTCTCAGGGCGGTTGGACTTTGGTGATGGACGGGATGCACCGGTTCCCACTTCTCCTGTTCAGCAGAAGATGCAAACGATCAAAGACAAAACCTCTGCCAAGAAGATGCAGATGGCTGGGGATGATTACTTCAAAGCACTGGCTGTTGCAGATCAGCAAGGCAACGACTTGGGTGAAGATTCTGAGATGGTTCAGGACTTCAACACGCTCGACGATCTGACGCTCATGTATAAGTATGGCGAGACAGCAATTCAGTCTCGTATGAACTTCCTCAATGCAGGACGTGAAGCAAACCGCATCAGCAGCCTGGAACGTGACTGGGGTGAAGTTGCTGGTGACACTTCTATTGGGGTAGCTCAGGGCGTTGTGGGCATGGGTACAGGCCTTGTACAAGGTGCCTTGGTAGCCAACGACGCTTTGAACACCGGTGTTGAATGGCTCACAGGAACTGAGTTTGCTGAACCAGTGGCTCCCCTGTTTGCTGAGCTGACTGCCAAAGGCAATGAATGGGCCAACAGCTTTAAGTCTGATCGGTATCAGGAGAAGAGCAAAGAGATGGCTTTGATCCAAAGTCTTGATGCTCAAGAGAACCAGCGTCTGTACGATGAGGATATTGCCAAAGGTGCGTTGGGTGCAGGCTTTCGTAAGTTTGTCCGTGATGCTGGAGACACCATTGGAAACTATGCACAGAGCCCAACAATGGTTGGAGACATCGCTGCTCAAGGTGTTGGCTCTCTGGCTGGTTTTGGTGTGCTGGCAAAAGTCATGGGTAAAGCTGGAGCTGTCAAAGAACTTGTTGCCGGTGGCATGACCAAGAAGCAGGCTCTTTCTGTTGTGAACTCTGGAGCTGCAAAGGAGATTGTCCGTAAAAATACGATCGCTGCTGTACCCATTGTGAACGGTGCAGTTGAAGGTGGTAGTGCTGCCAGCTCTGCTCAGTTTGAGATCATGAGCAAGTCACCAGAAGAGCTGGAAGGCATCGAAGAATATGATGCAATGCGGGAAGATGGTCTGACACATCGACAAGCACAAAAAGAACTCGCCAACACAGCTGGTCAAATCAGCGGTGTGATCGGTGGAGCTGCTGGCTTTGTGGTAGGTAAGGCATTGGATCCAGCCTTTGAAGCCAACCCCATGAAAGCTCTGAAAGGCAAAGGCGCAGGTAATGCACTGATTGCATCAGGCAAGACGATCGCAACAGAGACCCTGGAAGAAGGCGTCACAGAGACTGCATCGACCATCGCCAGTAACGTAGGTCAGAATGTTGCAGGTCTGGACGTAGATCCCTTTGAAGGCGCTGGTGAGGCATTTGCCACAGGTGCCATCGGGGGTAAGGTAACGGCCGGCACAGTACAGGCACCTGGGCTTGCAAAGGCTGCTCTGGGAGCTGCAGGACAAGGCGCAGTCAAGGCTGTCGGTGCTGCTGTTGAAGCTGGTTCTGAGAGAGCCAATAACGCCATCAAAGCTGGTGAAGACAAGAACCGGAATGAACTGGGTGTGGCTGCATCAGCTGCTGCTGAGACCATTCTGGACACCACCCCACAGGACACCGCACCAGATGGTGTGGAGTCAGCTCAAACCGTTCTCAGCAAAAAGATCAGCGATAACTACTATGTCTCTGATGAGGCAGATGCTCAGCTCATGAATGCAGAGATGTCTGGTGATGGGTTCATCAAACTCAGAGAGCAGCGCAAAGCTGCAGGTCTGTCAGAGAAGTTTAGCCAACATGACGTTGTGAATGTCCTTGGTTCCACCTTGATGGACAAGAAAGCAACAGACGTAAATAAGCAGCTTACTGCAGTCAGTCTTCTGAGTGCCTATGACGAAGTGCGTAAGATGACTTCAGATGAGGCCAAGGCTGCAATGGCTGAGCTGGGCAAAGACAACCCAACTGCACAGGACTTTGCCAAGATCCAGAAAGCCACAAATGAGCTGGAGAACACCGCGGCAATTCTCGAAGCCAAATTACAGATGCAGACGATCACACAAGAAGATCTGAAAGCTTGGATCGGATACGATGTAGCTGGAACTGCAAAACCTGATGATACCCAGGTTGAGTTTGTGGATCTGGTGACACGGTACAATCCAGGCATCCTGACAGTGAGTCAGTATGATCAGATCCTCGAGCAGCGCAAAAGTGGCTTGAATCCTAAGAGCTCCATTCTCATGAAGAGCCTGAAGAGCACACGTGAGATCGTAGCTGACATCCAAGAAGCAACTCAGATCAAAGCAGCGATCACCGAGAGCGCACAAGGCAAAGAGAGCAACTATAAGCCTGACTCGAAGATGGTCAGCATGGATGTGAATGTTGAAGGCAACCGGAACAACAGCGGTAAATCCATTCTGCAGCACCGTGCAGACATCATAGATGCTGTAGCCACCGGCCGTACAAAGGATGCGCGAACAGCTTTGCGTGACATGTACGAGTTTACCAGAAGCCAGATCAACAAGATGACTGCGCTGAACACATCAGCACAGGCCTACGATCCAGAGACCAAAGCCTACAAGAAAGTACGTTTCGATGCGTACAATCCTGACAAAGGCATCCGGTACAAGACAGACAAGAAGCAGTCTCCTTTCTCGGATCCAACCAATTCAGCATCCGTGGTTCAAGCCATGGATACAGCTGCAGACACAAAGCTCTTGGTGAACGCCTATAACAGCCTCCTAGAGACCTATGGTGAACAGCTGGGTAAGCTGCCTAAGGCCATGGCTGAGAAGCCTCTGGTGGCCCCTGCACTCGATTCATCCATGGCTCTCATTGCACTTCCAGCCCCGGCTACGGTTAGTGATATTTCCGTTTTGGAAGACACAAACGAAGGAGCAAGTGCTGTGGCTTCAGCCACGAGCACTGCTTCTGAGAGCGTGACTGATAAAACGGAAACATCAGTAACCAATGACGAGGGCGGTAATGATACATCTACCCCATCCCTCTCAGAAGCAAATGAAGCCCGTCGTGAGGCTAAGTTTGCCAAGGAGCAGGAAGCTGTAGAAGACACCACACCGACCCAAGTCACAGCAGTACCTGAAGAAGCTACAGGCGAGACGGCTATGGCTGCTGCTCTGATTGCTGCAGGACTGGTGACAGAAGACACCACACCAGCTCAAACCAAACCAAAGAAGAAAAAGAAGAACGCCAAGAAAGCAAAAACTGCTGAGCAGACAAAGCTTATCGAGCAAGAAATTCAGGATGCCAAACCGGAAGAAGCTGAAAGTGCCGCGGAGACATTGGCTGATCTGATGCCTGATCTGGAAACAGACACAGACGGGAACAACTGGTTCCTGAAGTCTTTCCGTCGACTGAAGGACTCCAAGCTCCTGACACTGAGCAATCCATTTGCCTGGATCAAAGAGAACTATGATGCCCTGGGTGTTGACCAGAAGGTTGAGTTTGATGACCAGCAGAAAGAAGTGCTGAGAGACTTCACAGAGAACCAAGCTCCCAAGATCATGCAGATCGTGAATGGCTATGCAAATGATGCATTGAACGCCACACGTAATACCAGAGACAAAAGCAAGATGGGGAATGACATCCCTGCTTCTGGTGTGAAATCCATTCCTAAGAAGTGGCTGCAGGATCTTCAAAGCACCGGTGATGTGCTCACGTACAACAATGCTCTGCCCCTGAACTTGGGCAGCCGTGATGAGAAGGATGTCTTCTCACTGGATGAGCGTGTCGCTCAGGCAGCTGTCATGGCTACAACAGAGTGGATGCTCCAGAACAGAAGCGTACCTTCGCCTTATCTGAATGATGAAGAGATCGCCAAGCGTCTGGGTATTCGTCAGAAGGCTGTGACACAAGAGATGCGAGATGCTGTGAATGGTGGCATGTTCATTCAGCGTGCAATCGACGAGATCTCCCGTAAGATCACAAACCTGATGGGTGTGAAGGCACTCAAAGGATCCAGCATTTCATATACGCAAGGTATCCCAAGGGCTCTTGCTGTAAACATGTTGGCTGCTTTCGAAGAAGCTCAGTTCATCAACATCAGTCAGCCTCTGGAGTATGTGGACAGCAAAGGTGCCAAGGGCTCCTATGCATCAGTGAGCATCCGCAACACTGAGTACACAGAATGGATGGCAGACTCGTTTGTAGGCATGGAAGACATGTTCACGTCTGCCTTCCTCCCAAGCAGCTTCAAGGCTCGGATCATTGGTTCTCCTCCAGATCCAGCCAGCGTTGCTCGGACACAGATGCGCAATCCCCTGGTCAAACTGTCGCCAGAAGAACGCAAGGCAATGGCACGTCTGGAAGCTACACCCTTCAGAGCAAATGCGCCTTTGTGGGCAATGGCTCAAGCACTCGGTAAAGACCGGATGGCAAAGCTGCGTGGGTTTGTAGAGGTCAACGAAAAGACCATGAACAAGGTGGATCGCAAAAGCATCGAAGGTAAAAATCGATCGATCCTGCGAGGCTTGAACGGTGTTGCCGGCTACATGGATGAGGCAGGTGGGACAGACAAACCTTTCTTCTTCAAGTGGGGTATGTCTTCCAACGGTCGTTTGTTCCAGCAAGGTCCGATTACACCACAGGCAGACAAGTATGCTCGTGAGATGATGACAGCCACAAATGCTGTGATCGACATGAATGATCCAACCTATGAGACAATGTTCTGGCTCACAGTGGCTCAATCGATCGATCAAAAAGTTCATAAGCAAGATGTAGAAGTAAGCGTGCACAATGCTATGGAAGCTATGAAAGATCCAGACGGGCTAAAGCCCGCCGTGGATCTCATGATGAAGTATCAAACTGAGGGTAAGCTGACAGAAGAAGAGATGGACACGATGATGTCTGCCTTCTCAAACAAAGCATCTCCTGAGTTCACGGATAAAGTGTTCCACGCTGTAAACGTGGTAGCACGCCTAAATAACGCCTCTGAGAGCGAGAAGGCTGCATTCTCAACCTCCCTGTCCTTGGAAGCAGATGGCGTCACAGACGGCCCTGTGAACGCTGTGGTGCATATGTCCACAGGCGAATTCAAGGCACGCCAGCTCAAGATCATGGCAATGGGTGGCTTGTTCTTCTCTGAAGATCGGATGAGCCTCAACGATTACTGGAAGATCAACAACGTCGATCTGTACACAGAAGCCACAAAAGAAACTGAAAATCAGCTGTCAGCTGAGATGACTGCTTTGCGTAACTCAGGCACACCTGATGAAGTGGCTCATGCTGAAAAGACAATGCGTGTACTGCATGCGTTCCTTCCTGATTTCAACTTCGCTGAGAAAGCCGAAGACGACGCTGTCATCGACAATGAAAACCTTCCTTTCAAAGACGAAGTAGAAAGCGACGGGGAGTTCAAGCTAGGAAGAAGCAACAGCAAGAACCCTCTGACAGTGTTCATCTACGGTGCTGGTTTGTCAGGGATCTCCGATAAGATCACCTCCACAGTCACCGGTGAGATTTACAAGAGGATGTCTGAGATTGCTGCACAGCTCGAAGATGGAACCATTACATCCTGGGACCAGCATGAGATCTTTGTGGATAACCCACAGCTGGTGAGCGACCTGAACGATGTGTTCAGTGCCACAGTGGAAGAGGGTGACTGGGAAAAAGTATCCCGTTCAGATCTGAAACTGGGTGACATGTTCCGCAATCCTGTAGAAGCATTCTTCAGGACTGATTGGTTGGATAACCTCCAGTCATCTATCAGCCGCTTTTACACAACAGCTTTGATCACAGCGATCGATCGAGTGACCGGCGGACTGCAAGAGAACATGCAGATCATGCAGACCACAGCATCTGTACAGGCCTATATGTTTGAGCAGACATTCAATGATCTGCTGGCTCAAAAGAATGAAGAGCGCAAAGCAAATGCCGAGAAGGGCAGGGGCAACGTTCAACTGTCTGAAGAAGAGATCCAGGCTGTCTTTGAAGAGACCATGAAAGTGGCTCCCATCTATGAGACAGATGCACAGAGCTACCACATTTCAGGTGGTACGCAGTACCAAAGCAAGACACGGATTGCGACCAACTTCAAAGGCAAACTGTCTTCTGGGATGTCACATGTTGCACCCTCTGAACCAAGCGTGAAAATCTCTCCATACCTGACCATTGGTACAGGGGATGGACGTATGGTGGTGAACATCTACAACAAGGCAGATGGTTCTCTGGATACGTCACTGGCTGTCTTTGACGGTATCGAGCTGGCAGCTGACAACATCTACACCGGTTCAACACAAGTGAATGAGAGCGTCTATGACGCCTGGATGAACGGCAACAACTTCCAGACAATGCTGGAAGGCTATGACCGGTTCTTGATGAATGTCGATTATGACAAAATGGAGCCAATGCAGAAGAAGCTGAACAAGAGCTTTGGAAAGCAAAAAGGCGAAGTGGTTACAGAAGCAGACTTTGCAGCTCTACGTGTCACGCTTCAAGCCAAGGCAGATGAAGTCCAGGCGCGTAAGAACACCATGGCAAAGTTCAAGATCTGGGTTGATCACATGGCTGGAGCCAACAGCCCATATGGTAAGGTCGATGAAGACCTGACCGGTATCACACACTCAAAAGGCTCATACGATACAAATGCGCTTGAGGCGCAGATGAACGTAATCTTTGAAGAAGAGCTTGCGAAGATCACAGCAGACCGCACCACAGCATCCCAAACCGAACCAGTTCAGCCAGCCAATGAAGGGCTGCAAACGATGATCGAGCGTGTTGGTTCACCTCTATATAAGCGGGAAGTACATGAGGTCTCCGGTAAGGTGATGAAGAAGTTCTTCTACAAGTCAAAAGACCAAGGCTACAACAACGATCAGAGCCAAGTGTTTTGGAAGGTGATGAACCGTCTAGAAAACAAGGATCTCGATGATTGGCGGTTCTACTTTGGTTCTGCCGAAGAGCTCAACCGTCTGAAGGCTGATGTGTTCAAAGACCTGAACCAAAAAGGCATTGGGAATGGTCAAGCATTTGCCGGCACAAAGGTAGCATTCATTGCCAATGCTTCACCTGAGACAATGCTGCACGAAGCCTTGCATGCTATGACGGCCGCACATCTACAGAACTACTACAGCGATCCAAGCAACACAGCTGACTATGTGAAAGATGCAATTGTACGTCTTGAGGATCTGTTGAAAGAGTTCCGCGGATTGGACCTGCAGTTTGAGCCTACAAATGTGCAACTGGCTGCTGAAGAACTGATGGACAGCATCAACATTGCAGAAGCTGAAAGCTTGGATGCCCGTGCAGAAGTGATGGGTGAATTCCTGTCATGGACCTTGAGCAATCAAAAGCTGATTGGACTGACCAAGAAAGTCAAAGTTTATGGTCCACTGCACAAGCTGGCTTACAAAGTGCTGACAGCAATAAAAGAAATGTTTGGCATGTCGAAGTCCTTCAAAGGGACAGACATGTTCTCCAACATCAGGTTCAACACAGAGATCCTGACAGGCACACCAGCACAGTTTGGTGCAGACATCGTACAGGAGCAGCGCTTCACAGCCTCAGAGCCAGTGGCTCATGTGGAGAGTGCCTATGTAGAGAAGCTCACTCAGACGCTCAAAGCCAACCTGCTAGACTCAGGCCTTGGTCCATTGGACGCAGCCAGGGAGAACACAGAACGTCAGCTGCAGCTGGAGAGAAATGCTACCAAGGCAATGAACCAAGTAAATGCACGTGGCAACTGGGGTATGAACCAGCGAGAAGCTCAAGCTTTCAAAGCTGTGCATGCAACAATGATGACCGGATATGGTCTGAATGCTGCAGCAATGCGTGAAGCAAACAATGTGTATGTGCATGCGGTCAAGAACCTGAAGGTCGATGACTTCCTAGTTAATCCCGATACAGCAACAGTTGCAGAGCGTAAGATTGCCAAGCGACAGCTTGAGACACTGACAGGTGGGACTGGTATCCGCAAAGATGCCAATAACCGGTCTGACCTGCTGGCAACATTCGTGGCTCTGAGCCAAGTGAGTGAGCCAATGAAGCTGGCACTTGGTCGACTGACTATTCCGTCAAAGACAAGCAAGATGGAAAAGAGTGTGGATGGGGTCATTGATGGCCTTGCAGACACGTTGACCAACTACCTGAGTGAGCTGCCGATGAGCAAGGGAAGCACACAGCAGAATGCTGCTCAGGCGATGAACATGCTGTCAGCCACACTGACCACCATCAACAAAGAAAATGACATGCTGGCTAAGGTAGACGGCCAAGCTTGGATGATGCGCGCAAATGATCTGATTGTAGAGAAGGCAGGCAAGCTCACGAAAAAAGCATCTGAGGCTGTACAGGCAAAGATTGCGACATCAAGCACAGGACCAAAGAAAACAGGCCTGCAGGTAGCCAACTTGGTTCTCTCATTTGGGTCAGCCAAAGACAGCGATACAGCACAGGAATTCTTGGTCTCTGCACTCAACAACACACCACGCTTTGAGAGCCTGAAGAAGATCTACAGCGACCTGAGAGGCATGACTAAAGAGAACGCGTCACTGATGCGTCTCATCAACCCTGTGAAGTCTATCGTAGATGCGATGCGTCAAGAGTATCGTGAACGTATCCCCGAAGAGTTTGCCAAGCAGTTCAGCCGCAAACTGAAGAAGGAAGAATGGGTGGGCATGTACCATGGCATTCTCAAGACAGATCTGACTGCTCTTGGTCGGAAAGAGACACTTGATCTGATCAAGGATCCAAGCTCGATCCAAGCACGTATTGCTGCTGAAGAGGGCAACCTTGGTTCAAAGAATGTGCAGCTCTACAAAGAGAAGTCTAAGGCCTTGGCACATTACATGGTCACCGGTGAAGTCACATCGACAAACCTGCTGCCCAATGCAGAAGCCATTGCCCGTCTGCTCAATGAGCGTAATGTCATTGGTTCCACAAACAGTGGTCTGGTGCGATCGATCGATCGATTGGTCAGCTTGTATGCTTTCGAGATGACGGACCAAGCCCCAAAAGACTTGATGGCAGAGCTGATGAACTCAGATCCAAAAGACGAAAGAGCCATGGGCTTGATCGTTGGATATGCCAAAGCAAACAACAGCCTTGAGAACAACAAACGCCCAAGCGGCCGTGAAGGCAATGTTGCAAAGTACAACGGCCTGAAAGGCTATGCACCGGCAACAACTGAGAGCGGTCAGAGCCTGATGGTTGTACCAGACAGCCAAGCAACAGACCTGATCAAAAAAGGCTACACACGGATCGGTGACTACGATGGTGACAGCTCTGAGAACTTCCGTGGACAGCGTGGGTATTACTACTCATCGGTAGGTGGTCTGAACACATATCGCCAGGGCATTGCCCAGACAGTGCATGCAACCTGGAAAGGGGTTGATATGCGCAATGGTCAG
>Ga0208134_1001078_pt1 | contig 16509 bp, 24 predicted proteins | sample VirMetDEL_Mar_31_FD_184515 | JGI IMG/M metagenome (GOLD analysis project Ga0208134, IMG submission 184515) | Aqueous microbial communities from the Delaware River and Bay under freshwater to marine salinity gradient to study organic matter... | ecosystem: Environmental > Aquatic > Marine >... | reverse complement strand
GTCCATTTATTGTTGTTGCTCCATCAATAACCGCGGTTGTATCTACAGTAAGATCTCCTAGTACATCAACACCAGAGGCGCTAGTATGGAATTTTTCAACATTATTATAAAAAAGAGCAACCGCACCATCTCTAGTGCAATTAATATACTCTTCACCTGTAGGACTTGCATCAGATCTTAATCTTAAAACAGTTCCGGATGAAATTATTAACTCTCCTGTTCCTGTTTCTTGTATATAACTATTACTGCCATCGTGATATATTTGTAAATCTGATGAATTTCCAAATAAAGCTTTTACACTATCATTCAAGAAAATATCTTTTGAAAATACTGTTTTTTCAAAACTACCATCTACTCTAAAATATTCAGTAGTACCACCAGATCCATTGTCTGACTGAAAAACAATATCTTTATCATCATCAAAAGTTCTTATGTATAAATCTCCTTTAAAGCTATTTATATAACCATTACTATTATCATGATACATTCTTATATCCGCATCACTACCAAGCTCTAGTTCTACGTTGTCATTTAATCTTAAATCACCAGTTAACGTTCCGCCAGAGAGCGGTAAATAACCACCGCTTACTATAGGCGCAAACGCAGCAACACCCCAATCATATATTTGATTACCAGTTGCTAAAGCAGTTCCACCATTTGCAACAGCTGCAGTAACTATACTTAAAGCTGGAGCTGGTGAACTTTGTGAAACAGTAAGTTGTGATGTAGTTGAAGAGCTAACACTTGTAACAGTTCCAACTGGAACAGTTCCAACAGCAGTATCTACGTAGTCTTTATTAGCAGCATCAGTTCCAGCACTTACCGTGTCAACACCTTGTATACGTCCTGTACCTCCTAATGTAATATCACCACCCGAAACTGTTACATCACCAGTAGTTTGAAAATCTCCACCCCAAGTTAAAGCTCCAGTGCCACTTCTTCCTAATGTTGTATTGTTACTACCAAATGTTATAAAACCTTTTGAAGAGTCTTGGTTACCTGATATTCGCATTGTATTTGCAACATTAATATCTCCCAACCAAACATCGTCACCTACTTTGTAGTTTTGTCCGTTACCGTTATTGGTTGATATAAATTGATCAGCAGTTACATCCCCTGCAAAAGTTGCATTTTGTGAAGTGTCTAAAGTTAAAGCAAGCGTACTTCCATTTGTTCCAAATTTAATACCATTACCAGATTGGCCATATATTAAAGCATAACCTGTATCCCAACTTAAATTACCATAATCAGCAGAATTACCCCATTGAATTGTACCATTATCTTGAAGCACTATTCTATTACCTTGTTTTATATCCCCTACAAAAGTTGCTTCTTGGGAAGAGTTAATAGTTAAGGCAACAGTGCTTCCACCAGTTCTAACTACAAATTGATTATCACTTTGTAATTCAAAAGAATCTCCAGAATCTACATATTGAATATATGCTTTTTGAGTTCCTCCTTGTGTAAATTGTAAAAATGGATTACCTGTTGCCGCGCCTGCTACTGTTAATATGTTAGTAGCTGTAACATTATTTGCAAAAGTTGCGTTACCACCAGCAGCAAAAGTTAATATATCTGTAGTACCTTCTTTTAAAGCTAAAATACCTGTAGAGCCATTTATAAGTCTCCAGTAATTATCACTTCCATTTTTAAGATATATTGAAGGGGATGCTCCTGATCCATCGTCAAGATATAAATCACCCGTCAAAGGATAACTTGACCCAGCTGAAAGTGGTAAGTAATTACCTAAAGAACCAGAAGAAGCTGCACCGATATCACTTAGTACTTGCGCTCCAGTTCTATACTTGACTTCACCTCCGTCTGATACTAAAAATTTATCCGTATCAGATGTTGCGTTTGGTACATTTGCTAAATTTAAAAGCCCAGCTACTTGAAACTCGTAATAAGCTTTAGCTATTCCACTATCAAACAGTTCAAAAGCTAAATCACCAAAAGCATTGTAATCTGTACCTGCGCCAGCACCTGTTCCATCATTATCTACATAAAATTTTATGTTTTTTGGTGCTGAATGTATTGTTTGATTTCCAGGACTTTTTGTTTGTAAAAATATTAAAGAATTAACTGGATCATAAGTTCCTGTAATGTTCTGTGGAGCTGTTAGTGTTATTCCAGCTCCTTGAGCAGACGCTGAACTAACATCATTAGTTTTAATTTGAAGCATTACTCTTCCATCTACACTACCAGCATTGTCTATTAACATAGGAATACATGGTTGATTTGCTAATGCAGTGGCCGCGCCTCTAACGTTTAATTTTGATGTACCGTTATTCCAAAGTAAATTAGATGAATCTATTAAATTTGTTGCTGAGTTAGCGAAAGGAATTCTTCCAGATGTAAAGCTACCTGTTGTTGTACCTTGTGGATTAACAAATGATGTAGTTATAGTACCACCGTCTCTTTGTGTAAGTGTAAGCACAGTTGTAGAACCGCTAGTTGCGCTAAATGCTGTTATTGTATCTTGATAAGCTGAATACCAATTACTAGAATTACCATCACCTGTAACATATAAGTCACCACCAGTAAAAGTTAAAGCAGTTGAACCTTCTAAAGTATTAGTTCCACCCCATAAAGATACTTGAGTATTTGCCCCAACACCTGTTAGCGCGGAAGTATTATCAATTTTTTCCCATTTGTCAGTTGCGCCAGCTTCTACAAATACAGCCCAATCACCAATTTGCCAATCAGTTTCACCATCTAAGTTTGTGCTACCAGCAACAGATACATTGTAATAAAAACCAGGTGTACCGGTTCCACTAGCTAAAGTAGGTGAGTTTGTACTTGCATTCCAGTTACCTTGAAAATTTAAACCTGAAGGTATTGTAGCTATTTGCGTATCAACATAAGATTTGTTAGCTGCATCAGTAGACGCAGAAACAGTGTCAATACCTTGTATTCTACCTGTTCCGCCAAGAGTAATATCTCCACCATTTACCGTTAAGTCACTTGTAATAGTTGCTGTTCCACTAACTAAAAGGTTGCTTGCAATATCTACGGAATCATTAAGATATATGTTTCCACTACCTGATTTTAATTGAAGTTGATAATTACCACCTGTTTCTATTAAACCACTTGTATGTAGTCTTATACAATCAGGATCATTTGTTCCGTGTATACTTACATAATCAAGAGTAGAGTTGTCATCTGATGGCGCTAAATGTAATACGCCTTCATTTGTTTCAGTTGAACTACTCTCATGCATTATAAAACCTGGATCATTACTTCCTGCGACTACATCAAAGTAAATATATGATTTAGATGTATTACCTGAAAAAGTATCTGCTATAGGTGCGGTATTATTTTCATTATAAAACCTCATTCTTTCACTACCACCTGCTGTATCTATAGTAACTTGGCTTGTAAAAGATTTTGAGCCAGTTATTGTTTGTGCTGTGTCAAGTGTTACATAATTAGTTAAACTTGGTATACTTGCATCTACGTAAGCTTTATTAGCAGCATCTGTACCTGCTGATACTGTATCTACACCTTGTATTCTACCTGTACCGCTTAAAATTATATCACCGCCTGAGACTGTTAAATCATTGGAAATAGTAATATCATTGCTACCGTTTATTTTAAGAGCATGTACATTGTCATCAACATTATATATTGTAAAAGACCCATCATCATTTATAATGCTCCAATCATCTTCATTGGTTGTATCATTTAAATTAATTCTTGGATACGAACTAGATATATCTAAAGTTCCAGTTGTGTTTATAGCACCAACACTCATAGCACCTGTTACAGTAACACCTGTGTTTGTGGTTTCAAACTTTTTAGTGTTGTCAGAACTGTAAAAAAGTTCAACTCCAGCATTTTCAACACATTTTACCGCAAAAGATCCTGATCCGTCTAATAAACCAAAAGAAGATGTTGCACCACCGTCTCCGTATAAATAACCTTGTACTTGACCATCGTTATCTACTACTTGAAGACCGCCATTATTACTGTTTGCATATGTAAGACGCATATAATTAGTTCCACCTACATCACCTAATTTTGTTCCTGAACTAAATTTTAATTCATCTATACCATCAATATCATTATCACCCATATTTATAGGGCCTGACATTGTACCACCAATTAACGGCAAGTATGTTCCAGCGGGTGAAACGTGAGCATCTACGTAAGCTTTATTAGCCGCGTCAGTACTAGCTGACACTGTATCTACTCCTTGTATTCTACCTGTGCCTCCTAAAGTTATATCCCCACCAGATACTGTTATATCTCCTGCAAAAGTTGAAGTTGTACCGTTCATTGTAAGAACAGTAGCATTGTTTGTTCCTATTAATAAATCTCCATTGTAATGATTTATTATACTAGCAGCGTCAGTACTAGAATTGTTAAATAATTTTAACCCAGAAGAAGCGCCAGAACTAGAAGCTATTTCTAAACCAGTTGTTGTTGTTGCGTTAATTCTTACTTTACCTGAAAAAGTTGCAGTTGTACTACTACCATTACCTAGTCTTAATATTTCTGTTCCCAAATGCATAAACTGAAAACCATCTCCTACTGTGGTGTGATCTTGAAGTCTTGCTATGGTTCCTGTAGAGTCTAATTTAAACCTTTGGTTATATATATCAATTTCTCTAATATATAAAGTTCTAAAATCTTTAGAATTTGTAGTACCTAAATCCGAAGTGTTGTCTAAGGCTGGAATTATATGAGTTCCGAAAGTTGCAGTTCCAGTAAAACTAGATACTCCAGTCACAGCTAAAGTGCCTTTTATGTCATAATTACAATATTGTACTGCCATTTATATTTAGTTTATTTATTAATTAAATTTGATTAAATTTTATTACGATACTTTAGAAACTAGTACTCTAATATTTCCTGCAGGGAAAGAGCTTCCAGATACAGCAACTACATTTACAGAAGTTCTATCTACACAAGCTTGTACTGTTTCTTTTGTAGTATCATCGTATAACTGAACTACAACATCAAATGAATTCAAGTTATGAGTTACGTTACCAAATGAAGTTAAAGTTACTGCGTAACCGTTTGCAGCGTGTATAACATCTGCTAATTGGCTTACATCAGCTCTTTTAATTGTTCCAGCGTCTGATATTAATAATTCATCAGTAGCAACAACAGTGGTTATAGCTGTTTGACTAGATATAACATTATCGTTAAGCATCGAACCAAGAACTTTATCAGCTCCAATAGTAGTCGTAATACTTGTGTCACCAGAACCTGATACATCACCTGATAGTGTTATTGTTTCGTTTCCACCAACAGCAGCCTTAAGAACATCAAATCCAACTCTTTTGTTTGTAGTTGTACTTGCATCATATACAAGGAAATCATCTGCAGCAACTAAACTAGTTAACTCTGTTTGACCAACTATATTTAAACCAACTTTTACAGCTCCGGTTGTTGGATTAACTATTATACCTTTTTGATTGTTACTTGTAGATTCATCTACGCTTGTCACAGCACCTGTTGTATCTGACCATGGTACGTTAACTACTAGTTTATCACTTGCATCAACTTGAACTTTATATGTTCTAGATGCTGTAGAACTAGAAGCGTTAGCCGCAACTGAGTTTGTTCCGTCAACATTTGCGTCTATAGTGTTACCATTTAAACTTAAACCTATTCCCGCAGCTCTTGCTGTTGTATAACTAGGTACGTCCCAAGTATTATCTTTACTTAAAAATCTAGTTCCTGTTCCTGAAGTTCCATCTACAGCGGATAAATCTATTGTACCCATTGTGACTGCTCCAGTAGCGTTAGTGTTTACTGTGCTAGCAGAAACGTAAGTACCGTTAGCGTTTGTAAAACTAACAACACCTTCATCAGACTGAACAACTGACCAATCACCAACTACTGAGTTGTCAGCAGCAGAAGCTGTAACACCAATAATAGAATCACCAATATCTAGTGTATCACCAGAACAGTAGAAAGATCCACCAGCAGTTGCAACCACATAGTAATCTCCAACACTTACAGCAACTCTAGTTCCTGCGCCGCCTGGACAATTGTATATATAAGAACCATTATTATCTCCTGATAATATTAAACCACTATCAGCTCTAAATGTTCCTTTAAAAGTCAAACCACCTGAAACTAATCCATCAACATAACCTTTTGTTGTTAATGTTGCATCGGGATCAGAACCTGTTGTTGCAGCGGTTTGTGCTTTACCACTACCAATATTTAACGCTGATGCGCCTGATCCGTTTATTGTTAATCCTGTAGCAAGTACAACACTATTAGGTAAACCAATAGTAATACTACCATTGTTACCAGTAGATTCTGATATTTGTGTTTCATTTGTAGTACCTAATATTGTTACACTAGATTTAATACCTGAACCAGAACCACCAGCTGTTAAATTAAGAACAGCACTGTTACCACCTCCAGCAGCAACTGGTAATGTATATGTCTCTTGTGTGTTAGGTGCTAAAGCTATTAAACTAGATACAGCAATTTCTTTTACTGTTGTATCTGTAGCATCTTCATATAATATTTTATCTGCAGTAACTATAGTTGTTCCACTTGATGCCGCGTCAATAACGTTTCCTGCGCCTGCGTAGTCTACGTTTATTACAGGAGCTGTTGCAGTGCCACTTAAACGTATACCATCTCCTGCTGTTACACTTGTAACTGGTGCAGTTCCAGAAGAAGCAGCTGTTAAACGACCTTGTGCGTCTACTGTTAACGATGCGTTTGTATAAGAACCTGCAGTTACAGCAGTATTAGCAAGATCTATAGTTAATGTGTTTGGAGTAGCAGAAGCAACTGTAGTATTTATACCTGTTCCACCTGTAAAATCTACTCTTAACCCATCAGTTATATTTACCGCCGAACCAGTGTCTGCTTCTAAACTCCATGAAGTGTATTGTCCAGCAGGAACTGCCCATACGTTATCACCTCTTAAAAACTTAGTGTTATCAGGTGATCCTGAAGCAGAAAGATCAATTGTTCCCATTGTAACAGCACCTGTTGCAGATGTGTTAGCTGTAGTAGCTGATATAAAGGTTCCGTTAGCATTTGTGAAACTTGTTACACCAGAACCGGTTCCGTCCATTTCTATCCATGCAGATCCATTGTAGAAGTACATTGTTTTATCACCAACAGTTGTGTCAAAATACATTTGACCTTCAACTGGCGACGCTGGCTGAGCAGCTGAATTTTCCATAACTGGTTGTATCAACTGGTTTTTGTTAAATTCCAGGTTTGATCCTTGCAGTGCTATAGAGCAATAATAATTAATAGCCATAATTTATTTTGTTAGTTAGTTTAAAAATGAAGACCCTGTTACGTTTATATCAAAGTCTACTGTTATTGTTGTTGCGTTAGTATAATCTACACATCCGTGTATAATTTCTTCTTGAGCGTTTACCAGTGTTACTGAAGGAGTCGCTTTTCCTGTTGTATTATTAATGACCCATTGGTTAGAAGAACCAAAGTCTTGTCTTACACTTGAACCAGCTCCACCGCTTATGTTAAAGTGTATAATAGTATATTGAGTACCTTGTTGAGCAACTACTCCGTTGCCACCTATAAAAGTTAATGTAGCAATATAATAGTTAGCATCAGCTGGATCAACTGTATACGTATCTAATGTATAATGACCAAATTGACTAATTTGATCACCTTGTCCTATAAGTATAGGTTTACCGATTATATACTCTATAAACTTAACCACGTTCTGTCCGTTAAGTTCTGTTTTAGCAAGACGTATCGATGTCAATGTATTAAACGCAGCACCTGATCCACCACCACCAGTTTTAGATATTGTACCAAGTCCACCGTTTTGTGTGTCAGACCATTTAAAGGACATTTGCCCACCAATATTAACTTTAGCATTAATGTTAAGATAAGTCGCTACTGCAGATGCAGTGAATTGTTTTGTTTGTCTATTACTGGACTCTGTGCCTATCCATGCATCATTATCAGTAACAGTTGTATCAAATGGATACGAACTTATTCTTGCCATGTGTTATGAGTATATTCTTATTTCTACATATCCTTCAGCAAGGGCGTTTTCTGCAGCTGCTGTGTTAGAAGCTACAACATCTAATCTAGCTGTATTAGTACTTGTTCTTACTACAGAAGTAAGTTGAGGTACTTTAGCTGATGATACTGCCCAAAACTTACCTTCAACAAAAGGTGTTCCTGCCACGGTAGCAACAAACTGCCCTGTACCTGTTCTTGTCCATGTAAATGTTAAACCTGTTGTGTTTTGTAAAATAGTTGCGGTCGGTGCTGCTCCAGCTGCAGCAACAAGTAATGCTGTATATACTGTATAGCCTAGACTGTATGAATTAGCAAACGCTGCTAGTTGCGCAACTGTAAAGTTTCTAGTTAGATTTTCTGTTTTGCCGTTAGCATCGGTATATTTTTGAGTTCCTGGTATTAAATCTCCTTGAGCTGGAGTACCTATAGGATAAGTAGATATGTTTGCCATAATAATTAGTTAGTTTCTTATACTATATATACTTACAGGTAAAGTGAAATTTTTACAAATAGTGACACAAGGGTATTACTATAGTATTATAACTACCTATTGTCACTAAAATAAAAAAGTTGTCATATATTTTGGGGCATGGTGTTCCCCCTCCACTATTTTTTTTCTTTTTCCCAGTAAAACCGACTTTTTTTTGGCACTCCGGGCCTTTTTAGGTGTTTTTCAGTTAAACCGTTTCACTTTTTTACAAACAAAACTCGAAACTGTTTGGATAATAATAATGTAACTAATAAAAACTATACAATGATACAATTTGAATTTACATTCTACTTAAAAAACCAAGATTCACCAATTTATTTAACACATGACACAGTGTTTTTTGACAAAGAATTACAAGACTTTATAATCAATGAAGATATATTTGATATTAATGATATTCAACAAGTAATTATTGATAGAATATAATGACAATATGTCATGACAATGAGTCACTGACTAAAGCTTTCATCACTTTTACAATACATAAATAATTATACACTTGTAAACTTTACAAACAAAACTTATAACTAACTGGATAATAACTATATAAATAATAACTTAAATAATAATAACTATGTCAACTTTAAATTCTAAAAGATTTGTAATCAGAAAATCACTAATTGGTAAAAATCAACTCATCTCATTCACTAACAAAAAAGGTATCACTATTGAATACAATCATGATATTGCTTATGAAATAATGAAAGATAAATTAAATGCTATGAATTGCTTCATTAAGTACAAATCTTACACAGCAACTAACAATATACCTACTATATTAAGAGGTGTTGAGTTAGTGTAATGACAAACTGTCATGACAATCTGACATAATGGTTAATGTGAGTTCGATTCTCACTATGTCAACTAATATAATAACTATGATAACAAAAATACAAAAAGCATTCTTTATTCAATGTCTAGTAGATGATGACAATGACTTATATGAATTAACAATCAATGGCAAAACATTCACACTAGATAATGTATATGATTCTCCTTATGGTGATTTGTTTGATGAGCTAAATATAACAATAGATAAAATACAATAATATGATATACACTTTAACTTGTGAAAATGGCAAAGAAATCAATATGACTTCTTATATAATCCAACAAATGGAAAAGAAAATAACTAGACAAGATGTTCTTGACAGAATAGAGTTCTATAAATCAACTAATAAACTATGAAAAGAGACTTATACAGATTTGCAAAAGCAAGACAAAGAGATCCACTGTTTAAAATAAGTAAACAACAAATAGAAGCAATGGAAAGAGCATACTGGTTAAAGTATAATAATTACAAACAAAATCAAATGTTAAATGGATAATAATAATATGAATATACAAACTACATACAATGATAAATTCCAGTGCAACTGGTATCACTGTAAAATCAAAAATGAGACATTCTCTTCACCTCGTATAAAAGATGTCGAAGAGTGGCGCGAAGACAAAATAGTAAATGCAAAACACTATGATGAATTACAAGTGTTACATGACAAAGCAATGCAACATATGTATGATACTAACCCAACTAATTACACAGGAGACTAATGGCAAAAATGAAACAACTCGATGAAATGGCTAACAAGCTAGTTCCTCAAATACTACACAAAATATATAGTACAATCAATACTGAATTAGCATATAGCGATCTTGATCTTGAAGGTGATCAAATGAGTGATGCTCATGACTATGTAATGACACTTGTAATAAATAAATTAATGAGAAATAAATTTTAAATATGGAAAAAAGAAAAACAATTGCACTAGCGTGCTTAGTATTTATCGGTGGTTACTTCGCAGGTAACACAAATGGTAAACAACAAAAGGTAGATGAAATATTAACTACTATGAATGAAGTACAACTAGACTGGTATCATTGGCAAGATATGGCAGACATTGTAGAAAGCAAATCAATTCATGGTGACGTAATTGTAATCGGTGAATAGTCTTGTTGTTGCGCTAGCAATATCCTTAACAGGACAGGTAGAAGATGATAAAGTGTGTTATAAGAAATGCACAGGTCATACAAAAGATGTAATAAGAGTAACGGGATATGCCGGAACAAAATATGATACAGTTCAAGATTATGTGGAGGCAGGTTATGATGAAGACGTATACGAGTGGGTTTGTCAAGGTGAAGCTCAAGGCTTTAAGCACAGTGTAACCAACAAAGTAATGTGTGACGGTACTAATCACGAAGAATGGGAGAAATATGGTAACAAAGGTGAATGCTATGTCTGTTACTAAATCTATAAAACTATTAATACTTATAGCTCTATTGTCATATAGTTGTTATAAGTTAGGACAAGGTAATCCTATAATAGTAGAAAAAACTGTTGAAGTAAAAGTATATGACAAAGGTTTTTGTGTGTCTTGTTTTAAAGAACATAATTGGAATGAAATGTATGCATTGATGAATACTTATAATGATTCAATTACAAACAAAACAAACAATTAACTGGATAATATAATAAACAAACAATATGAAATGTAAATGTACAAATGTAATTCCTAAAGGTCGATTAGCCTTAGGTTATAGAACTTGCGTTAACTGTAGTACAACAGAGCTTTATAGTTATATACCAATTATCGGTAACAAACAAGTGCTCGAGCTACAAATTGTATCACAAGAACTATCTGCTGCTGTACATAAATCATGGCGTAGAAAATAATACCACCCTAACAGTAAACCGACGCCTTGGCTTCCTTGAGGTATCAGTTGTACAAAGCCAGTCGTAGTGACAGGTGGTAAATGGGCGTGAAATGGTAAGCGACAACCGCGGCGAAAGCAAAGGTGTCAACGCAGGTTCGAATCCTGCCACGTCCACTAAATAATAAATATGCAAAGAATAAAATTCACATCGAAAACTACCGCTAAAACTAGCGAAGGACTAAAGTATAAAGGTTATGCTGTCGGAGAATTACCACCAACGTTTGCTTTCATATACAATGAGAACAAAGAAAACTATGGAATTAAAGAGTGGTTTAACTACAAAGGATTAACATGGATAGCAGAATAATACAAGATATGGAAATAGTAGAGCGTGAAGCTTGCTATTTAATAGACGTTATAGAAGGCACATTAGAGCGTATTGTAAACTATAATGATCTTAACGAACAAGAAATTAAGTCCATAAAAGATATGGCAATTATGATGCTCCAAGAATGGAGTTAGCTCAACCGCGGCGACACGTATAAATGAACTTTAATTGCATCGATACGTACAGCAAAGGTGAGCACATGCTAGAAAATAGGAGACAAAAGTCACACTAACTAGCTGACTAACTAGGTATGGTTTATATAGTTCTAAAAAGAGGTGCTCTATATGTGACTACTGACGAGTATTGAGGTTCGATTCCTCATCTAGTTACAAACAAAATACAACAACAGTTGGATAATATAATAAACAATAATATGCTAATAGATCAAATCAAACCAGAAATTCTAGTAAAACTAAACAAAGACTACGAAAAGTATAACACTAGTATAAATCATATATACAATGTGTTAGCCACTAAGCAGGTGTACGCTCAATTAACTATTGACGAGATCAAAGATATATTTACATTTGCTAGTTTAGACTATATGGAATGGTCTCCATCAGACTTACTGTTTGGTGACAGAATGCTAAAACAAGATTACAATTATAAATACGGAAAATAACAATTAAATTAAATAAACTATGTCAGACACAATTAAAAAGTACAGTGAAATGTACGAAGAAAAGCTGGAAGAAAAAATGATCAGCAAAGGCTTCGGTGAAAAAGATTCACACGATGACGAACACGTAATGAAAGTAGTGTGTAAACACTTCGATCTAGAATTAACAGATACATGGCAAAGAAGCTGTGATCACTACATATACGAAGAAAGTACAGCTGATGGCTACACTGTGTATGTAAGCACGCATGATGGTGATGGTGATATTTGTGTAAGCGAAAACATATTCTATTATGACAATGACTTATCGGCAGAGCTTAAACAAGCTATATACGACAATGATCACAGTGATGTTAGAATATATTTATCTATGCTACATGACGGTGAATACTGGATTGACGACACTATCAGAGATATCTATATAGAACTAGTAGAATTATACACTGATATGTGTAAAGACGAACTAACAGACGAAGGTTGGACAGAGCTTACTGACTTAAGCACTCAACCATCAACAGATATGTTAAACTTAATAGCAAATAATTAATATGAGTACTAGAAGCGTAACTATGGTAGTCCATAGAAAAGAAACAGAAAAATATGTAAAAGGTTTTGCAGTAGAACCAGAAGAGTTAGCTGACAAAAGCTACGTAAATATGTATTTACATCACGACGGTTACCCTGAATACCACGGTATAGAATTAGCTAATTGGATTAACTATATGCAAGAAGATAAAGGTTTTACAAACTTTGGCGATGGCTCAAGAATCGCGTCTCATTTAGTTAAAGATATGCACTGCAATAGTCAATACTTATATCCTAATGTAAATAATATAGATCACCAATACACATGGGTAGTGTGGGTAGGTAAACCAGACGTGTGGGTTAGTTGCTATGATAACTATCAAGAAAGAAATGTATTTGTTGGCACTCCTGATAAACTAATAAAAAAGTATAAAAAAAGTGATGAGCAAGTAGCTAAACACGGTGATTATGACTTTACTGATTGGAAAGCTCAAGAAGTTGTATACTTAAGAGATTAATTACAAACAAAAAATAAATAATAACGGATAATATATATGACCGATAAACAAATAGAACAAATGGCAATACGTGTAGCAGACATAGTTATACAAGCTCTAGAAGACAAGCAGCAAGAGTGGGACAAAGCTCTAGTTGCTGATCTTCAGAGTCAAAACACAGAACAACAACTGTTAGCTCAATTAGCTACAGCTATGACTCAGCTAGACTTTGCGCTTAGCAACGAAGACTACGCGCAATGCGCAGAACTAAAAAAACAAATACTAAAAATCGAAAACCAATTAAATAAATACAAATGATAAAACCAATGCTCGCATACAAAGTAGATGCAAAACCAATCGACTGGTCCGAGAAAGTGTTCATTCAACCAAAACTAGACGGCGTACGTTGTATTATACAACTAAACGACAAAGGTGAGGTTTATGCTTACTCTCGCACCGGTAAACCGTGGCTTAACATTAAGCACATTCTAAAAGATCTTAAACCTTTCTTTGATCAACAACCAGACGTTATACTTGACGGTGAGTTGTATAATCACGATCTACGTGACGACTTCGAACAAATTATATCTCTAGTCAGAAAACAAAAACCAACTGCTTACATGCGTTCTAAAGCTAAAAAGCTAGTACAGTTTCATTGTTATGACTATGCTAATGGCAGTGATAGCTACAAAACTCGTATGGATGCTCTTGCTTGTAGCGATATGTATTCTTATTGTGTAAAGTATGTGCCGACTACAGAGTTGTATCACTTAGAACATGCTAAACTAAAGCACGAAGCTTTCTTAGAACGTGGTTACGAAGGCGCGATACTAAGACTAGATAAACCTTACGAACGTAAGCGTTCTTATTCATTACAAAAGTTTAAAACCTTTAGTGACACAGAAGCTACAATCATAGGTTATGAAGCAGGTAAAGGCAAGCGCGAAGGTACACTAGGTAAGTTTATAATGCAAGACGAAAACGGCGTAGAGTTCGGTTGTCCACCAGGTAAAGGCTTTACTTACAAAGATCTAGCTGATATACAAGACAATATTCATGACTACATAGGTCAAGTTGCTACGTTTACATATTTCGAACGTACAAAAGCAGGTAGCTACAGACACCCAATGTACAAATGCCTTCGTAACTATGAGTAAACTAATATGGAAACTATATAACGATAATATGATAAGCATAGAAGTTGCTAATCAGTTACTAGACGAACACTACAGATGAATATATTTTATTTAGATTCAGACCCTGTAAAAGCTGCACAGATACAATACAATAAGCATGTGGTCAAAATGATCTTAGAATCAGCCCAGATGCTTTGTACTGCGCATCATCATTATGACAATGGAGATTATGTGCCATATAAAAAAGCACATTACAACCATCCGTCAACTATATGGTGTAGACAAAACATAAAGCAGTACAATTGGCTGTATGATCATATGATAGCTTTAGGTAATGAATATACAAAACGATATAATAAAACACATTTAACAATTACAAAATGCGCAGATATATTAAAAACTATACCTCCAGGTATTCCAAACAGTACTTTCGAAGAACCTCCACAGTGTATGCCAGATCAATACAAAGTTCCAGGTTGTAGTATTACAGCTTATTGGAATTACTATGAACAAGAAAAGCATACAGTAGCAGCAAAAGACGAACCATTAATATTTAGACCAGATGAGAAGAAAATTATACAAACATTTAGTTGAGACAGACGTTTTCAACACAAGAACCAAAATTAAAAATTTTGTTAAGCCAAGGGTGACAAAAGCTAATAAGAATAAAAGAGTAATAGGCTAATGTCACATAGGAAAATAGAATATTTAAATGACAATAGGATTATATACAGGCGTAATCCTGTAAATGATGATCCTACTTATAGTACCGAGCACTTCGATTACTACGAAGATGGTACTCATGAGCATTATCATTTATTTAATAGTAAGTCTAAAATAACGTCCTATAAGTCATTAACTTGGCATTCATTAGTATTATGTTATTTAAACAGATATAACATGAATACACATGCTAAAATCGTCAGATTTATAGCTGATAAGTCTAATGGATTTATTACATTTAAAATCGGTGAAGCTAGCGTTGAAAATATAATACAAAGTACGTTTTGGGGTGGAGTATATGCTCCTAAAAACAAAGCACGTAAAATAATATTTAAAGACTTTTGTGGTTTAGATTTTAAATCTAAAATGCAAATCGTAGGACAGTTGTTAGGTAAGTCTAAACAAATACATAAAGACGATGTGTATGAGTGTATGATTGATCTTAATGATAATGGCAACAAGATAACTTGGTCTCGTGTTGCAGGACTATTAGACTGCTCTGTAAGAACAGTATTAAGAAACATTAATGAAGAACTTAAACATGAAAAAAAACTATTAAATGAAAAAATATAACATTAAAAATTATATAAGATACAAAGAAGATGTTAAAGCTTGTATACCTGATGACAAACCTTATAATCAATATACTAGAGATGAACTTATAACTAAGTTTTTACCTTTAGTTGAAAATATAGCACGTAAGTTTTCAACAACACAACAAGCATCAGGCGTTATGAGTATATTAGATTTACTACAAGAAGGATCTATAGGTTTAACTAAAGCTGTAGATAGAATAGACTGGGTAGAATTAAATAAATCTGACGATATAGAAAAAACATTAAAATCTTTTTTTAGCAAAAGAGTTAAAGGTGGTATACGTAGAGCTATAGATATAAACAGAGGTGACATAAGAATACCAGAACATAAACTAAATGAAATACGTAAAGATAATGGTAAAGATAAAAAGATGGTTGCAATGTTTTTTAATAGTATATTTTTATCTATAGACGCGCAGCCGTTAAACAATGATGAAGAAAACATGATGTATCAAATACCTGATAAATCAGAACCATATAATATACAAATTTTAAACGTGTATTTAAAAAGTTTAATGGAAAAATATTTAGACTACAATGAATATGAAGCATTAAGATTATCGTATGGACTAGACTGTAATAAACATTCTGCTAAAGAGATAGCAGAGCATTTAAAAATAAATGGTGTTAGCTCTTATGTAAGAGTATCAGAACTAAAAAAACAAGCAGTACAAAAATTAATAGACAACGTAGATCACTCGCAAGTGCTTGATATCGTGTAAATTAAATACAATACATGTAATTATATTAATAAGCAATTTAAATAAGAACGAATGAACATAAACGAAAAATTAGCGACAATCCAAACAAAGTTTAAATCGAAAAAGAGTAGATTTAACTCCTTCGGCAAGTACAACTTCAGATCAGCCGAAGACATCCTAGAAGCAACAA
>Ga0208134_1001070_pt1 | contig 16557 bp, 21 predicted proteins | sample VirMetDEL_Mar_31_FD_184515 | JGI IMG/M metagenome (GOLD analysis project Ga0208134, IMG submission 184515) | Aqueous microbial communities from the Delaware River and Bay under freshwater to marine salinity gradient to study organic matter... | ecosystem: Environmental > Aquatic > Marine >... | reverse complement strand
AGGCACAGGGGTTTATTGTTTTGATTTATGGATTTATTTTATACAAAAGGAGAGAAAACAGTTGACAGCACAGTTCCATGATGAAATAATACTCGAAGTACATAAGGGCCGCAGGGATTCGATAACTAATTTACTAAAGAGGGCAGTACACAAGGTTAATAAAACTTTGAAGTTAAACAGAGAGCTTGATGTAGATGTAAAGTTCGGGTCAACGTACAGCGACATTCACTAATTTATTAAAGAGAGATATTTAAAGATGGCTATTCAACGCAAATCAGCACAAACAGAGAGCAGTTCAGATTTCATTAACATGAAACCTGGCGAGTATGATGCACGTCTAGTGTACGTTGCAGACCTAGGGTTACAAGAGCGCAGCTATCAGGGTGAGGATAAGCCCCCAGCGCAGCAGTTAGCACTTGGTATTGAGATCATTGGTGAGACTACGACTATTGATAGTGTAGAAGTACCACGCTTGTTGTGGGTAAAACCTTTCAACATCTTCTACACCATGTCAGACAAGGGTAAAGAGTTACAATACTACAAAGTATTCAACTCAGCAGCTAAACCTGACACAGTAGCGGATTGGGATGGGGTGATCGGCGCACCTTGTGCAGTTACCATTGATAATGTTACAGCCAAAGATGGTAAGATATACGACGAGATCATAAACCTAACGGCTATACCTGCTAAGTATCAGGATAACGTAGGGCCAAGCTCGTTTACTGACGGGTGTACTGGTGACTCAGAAGACGAGAACAACCCTGCACAGAAGGCTATGTACGGCCTGTCTAAGCACGTGCATGGAAAACGTATACTAGAGGGTGATGAAGCTGAAGCTGCCCCAGTAGCAACAGTGCATGAATCCTTTGACGAAGACTGTCCTTTTTAGCAGTTGCCAACGTGACGTATGAGATAAGGCAGGGCAAGGCCGGACTCTAATAACCTGTAGCAACGTAATAGCTACGCCGGATTCTAGTAACCGGCACTTATGATTAGCTCTTTAACGGGCATGGATGCCCACCCTAGGGGGTTGTATGAAAACTAGGATACACGTTAACCAGCATAACATTAGGGCCAATAGTAAGAACGGTGGTAACCTACCTGTCATTACTGTTAAGACTTACAAGGAGAACCGTAAAGGTAACACTGTACTTATAGATGGCCCTAGTTGGGTAGTGTACTCACCAGAGAAACCCCTTAGCTGCGGGGCCAAGGTTTGGATAGAAACAGAAGCAAAGGTAGAGGTTTCATAATGCATTTACTTATTGATGGTGACCCAATTGTTTATCGTATTGGGTTCGCAAGTCAAACAAAGGATAAAGAAACGGGTGAGGTAACTGCTGATCCAGTGTCACATACCTTACACAGCTGTAAACTATTCATAGAGGGTATGTTATATGATACGGGGTCCACCTCCTACGCAGTATTCCTAACAGGTAAAAATAACTTTAGACATACAGTACGGGACGACTACAAGGCTAACCGCAAAGGGGCAGACAAGCCTGTACACTACCAAGCAATCAGGGACTACATGGTTAAGAAGTTCCAAGCACAGGTAGTAGATAAGATTGAGGCGGATGATGCTTTAGCATTAGCGCAGACTGAGGACAGTTGCATTGCTACAGTAGATAAAGATTTACTAATGGTTCCAGGTTCTCATTACAACTATGTTAAGAAAGAATTCACTGAGGTATCTGAAGATGAAGGGACGAGATTTTTCTTTGAGCAAATGCTCACTGGAGACAAGGTGGATAATATTACAGGTATCCGTGGTATTGGTCCGGTTAAAGCTAAGAAGCTACTTGAAGAAACTAAGAGAGAAGGTTGGGAAGCTATGGTACTTGAGAAGTACGAAGAAGCATTTGCCCCCGATGGATTCCAGAGGGCGGTAGAGAACAGCCAGCTGCTGTGGATGTTACAACGTAATCGTAGTATGCCAATGGAGTTCAAGAATGAAAGCAAGACCTAAGGGTAATAAGTTCGGTAAGTTTAGAAGCGGTTTAGAACTAAAGTTTGCACAGAACTTCTCAGGACATGGCTTTGAATTTGAACCATACAGCCTACCTTATATCATTAAGAAGAACTACAAACCAGACTTTGTGTATGAGGAACGTATCATCATTGAGTGTAAGGGGTTCTTCAGGATAGGGGATACGCAGAAGTACAAAGCAATCAGGGATGAGATTACGCAGTATGAGTTAGTGTTCGTACTGTCTGACCCTAACAAGAAGGTACGCAAAGGTAGTAAGTTAACAATGGGACAGTGGTGTGATAAGGAAGGGTTGGCACACTTCACAGTTGGTGAGGTTGATAGACTACTTGCTTATATAGGGGCCATATAATGAGAGGAGAAGAAGACATAAGATCACCTAGTGACCCTTGGGATTCTAAGATGTGTTTGATAGGGGATTCACCAGAAGAACTAAGGGCAGCTAGGATAGCTAATTACTTTATAACCAAGATGATACATAACAACAAGTGGCGTAATTTTGGAAGAGGATGGGAAGAATGAAGATTTGTGTGATACCTGATTGCCAAGTTAAAGAAGATGTACCTATGGAACACCTTAGACATATAGGTAAGTTCATAGCTGAGAAGAAGCCTGATGTGATTGTTAACATTGGTGACTTTGCTGATATGCCAAGCCTGTCCTTCTACGATAAAGGTAAGAAGTCTTTTGAGAATAGACGCTACCTGAAGGACATACAAGCAGCGGAGGAGGGCATGGATTTATTGATGTCCCCTATACGCAAGGAGATTAAACGCCTTAAGAACAACAAGAAGAAGCAGTGGAAGCCTCGTATGGTCTTAACACTAGGTAACCATGAGGAGCGTATCAACAGAGCAGTAGAGTCTGATGCAATCTTGGAAGACGTTATTGGTATGGGTGATTTACCATACGGTGAGTGGGAAGTGTACCCTTACCTAGAGGTGGTAGAAGTAGAGGGTGTATCCTTTAGTCACTTCTTTACTTCAGGTGTTATGGGTAGACCAGTAAGCTCACCACGCGCCCTGCTTAGTAAGAAGATGACCAGCTGTGTCATGGGCCATGTACAGACTATGGATGTTGCATACGCCTACAAGCCCAATGGTGACCGTGTAACGGGTTTGTTCTCAGGTACTTGCTACCAGCACCACGAGAGCTACCTAACCCCACAGGGTAACGTACACTGGCGTGGTATCCATATGCTGTATGAGGTAAAGGATGGTAGCTTTGACAACCATGCAATCTCCCTACAGTATTTAGAAAACAAGTATAAGGATAAGAAATAATGGAAGTCTTAATAACGAATTGCTCAGATAGTAGTTACTGGTATAGCTCGCATTTTGGTGAAGCCTTTGAGGTAATAAAAGAAGATAGTGATACGTACTGGGTACGAGATCACGATGGTTTCAGGAACGTCATTATGAAGAAGGATGCTGTCCCCTTGACTGAAGACTTACTGTACAGTAGCATAGCTGCGGAGCGTAAGACATCAGATGGTAGCACCGCTGAGTACTATGAACTACCAGCTAAGGCTACTCAGTTACAGCACTTAATCTCAGCTAAGGATATGAATGCACAGATCGGTGAAGTCTTCAGAACGTGTTACAGGTACGGTGAATGCAGTCACAGTGACAAACTACGCGAGGCTAAGAAGATTGCGTTCTACGCGGCAGCGGAAATCGAGAGGTTAGGTAATGAAGATTAATCACCTTAAAGATAATGTGTACTTACTACCCTGTCAGGTAGAGGCAAGGGCTAAGGTAGCAAGAAGGGATGCAGTAGATGATATGCTTGCTAGTTACTGGATGTACGTTAACAATATGTTCTGTAAGGATTCAGATAACTACTTTGATAAGTTCATGGAAGCTACAGATACTTGCAAACAATTAAGAGAGGAAACATAATGTACGTTGAGTTTCAAGTAAAGCAGTGGCACAAGGCCCGTAACTTAGTACACGGTAGCACAGACAAAGACCAGTGCTTGAAGTTAATGCAAGAGGTTGGTGAGCTTAGTGATAGCATATGCAAAGGCAAGCCGGTAATAGATGATGTTGGCGATATACTTGTTATACTTATTAACATAGCAGAAAGAAATGGGTTGAGCTTAGAGGAATGTTTGAAGCACTCCTACGAAGAAATCAAAGACCGTAAAGGCACAATGATGTACGGTGTATTTATTAAAGAGGAAGACAACAATGAGTAACATGACGGAATACCAAGAGTACATTGCATTGTCCCGCTACGCACGTTGGATACCGGAGGAGTCACGCAGAGAGAGTTGGTCTGAGACTGTTGACCGTTACATGGTTAACGTAGTTAAAGATAAAGTACCAAGTGCTATGCAGAAGTCTATACGGGAGGCTATCCTAAACCTGGACGTAGTGCCTAGTATGCGTGCATTGATGACAGCTGGTGTTGCTATGGATCGTGACAACACTTGCGCTTACAACTGCTCATACTTACCTTGTGATGACCCTAAGTCTTTTGATGAGGCTATGTTCATCTTGCTATGTGGTACAGGTGTAGGGTTCTCAGTAGAGCGTCAGTACGTTGGTAAGCTACCTGACATCCCTGACCAGATGTTTGAGAGTGACACCACCATTGTGGTTAAGGACAGTAAGGAAGGTTGGGCTAAGTCTCTACGTCAGCTTATCTCCTTACTGTACGCTGGTGAAATCCCTAAGTGGGACGTGTCACGGGTACGCCCAGCTGGTGCTAAGTTAAAGACCTTTGGTGGTAGAGCTTCTGGCCCTGCTCCCCTTGAAGAATTGTTTGTGTTTACCTGTGATACATTCAAGGCAGCTAAAGGTAGTAAGCTGAGTAGTATACAGTGCCATGACTTGATGTGTAAGATTGGTGAAGTAGTAGTGGTAGGTGGTGTACGTAGATCCGCTATGATCTCATTGAGCAACCTGTCTGATGACCGTATGCGTCATGCTAAGTCTGGACAGTGGTGGGCAACTGAGCCACAACGTGGCCTAGCTAACAACAGCACTTGTTACACAGAGAAGCCTGACGTTGAAACATTCCTCCGTGAGTGGACATCTTTGGTTGAGTCTAAGTCAGGTGAACGTGGTATCTTCTCACGGGTAGCTTCACAGAAGAAAGCAGCAGAGAATGGACGTAGGGATGCAAAGCATGACTTTGGCACTAACCCTTGCTCAGAGATCATCCTACGCCCTTACCAGTTCTGTAACCTAACTGAAGTAGTGGCCCGTGTTGATGATACAGAGAAGAGCCTAGCAGCTAAGGTAGAGATAGCAGCGGTACTTGGTACTATCCAAAGTACTTACACTAACTTCCCCTACCTGCGTAAGATATGGCAACGTAATACAGAAGAGGAGCGTTTGCTGGGTGTGTCCATTACAGGGATCATGGACTCTAAACTGTTGTCAGGTTTACGGGACAATGAAAAGAGTATTAACCTACTCGGCCATCTGAAGGCTGTTGCAGTTAAGACTAACAAGAAGCTGGCTGATAAGCTGGGCATTGAGCAGAGTACAGCCATCACCTGTGTTAAACCAAGTGGTACTGTCTCTCAGTTAGTTGACTCAGCGTCAGGTATCCATGCTCGACACAGTGAGTATTACGTTCGTACAGTGCGGGGTGATAACAAAGACCCACTTACTCAGTTCATGATCGCTAAGGGTATCCCTAATGAACCGGATGTAACTAAGCCTGACACCACTACAGTGTTTAGCTTCCCTGTACAAGCACCTAAGGGCTGTATTACCCGTAATGATATGACTGCTATTGAACAGCTTGAGATGTGGTTATTGTTCCAACGTCACTGGTGTGAGCATAAGCCTTCAGTTACTATTACGGTTAGAGATCACGAGTGGATAGCAGTAGGGGCTTGGGTGTACGATAACTTTGATGAGGTGTCAGGTGTGTCCTTCCTACCACACTCAGATCACTCGTACCGTCAAGCACCTTACCAAGAGATAGATCGTGCTGCATTCCTTAACAAGACGGCAGAGATGCCCAAGGCAGTGCAGTGGTCAGACCTAACGGAGTTTGAACTGGAGGACACCACCGTAGCTAGTCAGACCTTGGCTTGCACCGGTTCGTCTTGTGAGTTATAATGGGCAAAGGAGATAAGCGTAGGAAAGAAGACAGGGTTAAGATACGCAACAACTGGGATGCTATCTTTAAACCTAAAGTAAAGAACGAGACACCATTCACTGAGCTTTATGAACAGGCTAAGGAGAAGGAGAGGCAAGAAGAGAAGTGAAACAGGGAACGGCCCCCGCAATGGGGGCTTTTCTTTGCCTGTTATTCCATGCTGTTTAAAGCATCCCCTTGTTTCATCAACTCAGACACACTGGTATTCTGTGAGTTTAGCTGCATATTGATCTGCCGGTTTACAAGGCCAGCCTTCAGGAACTTACGAATGTCCCTAGGGTGATCCTGTATGTATTGCGCCCTCTCAAATGTATCCAAGTTACCCACCAGCTTATCCCTTTGAGATAACCCAGCCCTTGTGTCCTGCATACGCCGCTTGTACTCACTCCTTACCCTTCCTGCTAAGATAGGCTCCTTCTTGTAAAGCTCACTTAGCTTCTTACCAAAGTCGTTACCAGCAAGCCCACCAAACTCCCTATCGAAGTAGTCAGTAGTGGATTCCTCACCCTCTGTATCTAGGGGCTGGTACTTGCCCTCTAATACATCAAGTATATCTGAGGTATTAACACCAGCATCCTTGAGTATACCTATACGGGTATCTTCATCCATACCTAGGGTCTTCATGTTATTGTTATGCACAACAATCTGACCAAAGTTCTGCTTGCGTATGTTTTCAGATGCAACATACTGTTCCTGCTTTTGACTAGGTGTGGGGTTGCGGTACTTAACTAGGTTTTTGTAGTCAGCTGCACCTTGTCTAAGGCTGGACACATTGTCCTTAACCTTGAACATAGCGGATAGCTCTACGTCAACCTTGTTGAACCTACCACCAGCCTGTCTTACTGCTATCTCCTCTGTGGTGTACTTAGGGTCTGGTTTAAGGCTGTCTAGGACTTTAGTAAGCTCTCTACTAGCACCTGGAGAAAACGCCTCAGAAGCGAAGTAAGAGAGCCTCTCGGCTAAGTTACCACCGAAGTCAGTCTGGTTAGATATTTTCTTACCCTTCTCATCTCTGTTATTTACAGCTTGCAGGGCAGACCTAGTTACGAAGGAACCTTCCCCGATGAACTGGTCAGCCAGCTGTTGGCTAAGGCTCTCTAAAGGGGTATCGCTCATAGCTGCATTGAATGCCTCAGCCATCATAGTATGTGGCACTACATAGGACATATTCATGTAGGACAACTTACCAGTTTCAGGGTCTTTGTTGAACAGTAAAGATTTGTTCTTATCGTACTCAGGTACTACTGTATCTCTAAGTGCTTTTTCCTCTTCTAATCCAACCCCATTGTTATCGTTCCAAGCTCTCCTTGTTGCCTCAGTACCAGCAGTCACAGCAGTAAGGGCTACCAATCTCTTAATACCCTCAGTCCGTATAGCTGATATATTGGCTGCATCAGCAATGTTTAATGTAGCCCCAAACTTCTCTGGTGAGAAAGCCATGTGCTTTGCGTATCTAACTTGGTGGTATATGTTACGTGTGAACTCAGCTGTAAAGGCTACGAACTGCGGTAGGATACCATGCTTAGACGCTATTTTAAGTAAGGGGCTTAGTTTCTCATAGTTCTGGAAGGTATCATTAGTCAACCTAGCAGCAGCGTACTTGAGCTTATCCCCTTTCAAGGTTGGGTACATCTTACTCAAGACAGCTTGGTTGTGTGTCCACACCCCATAGCGGGCAGCTGTATCAGTAACCATGTACGCCTTAGAGAAAGGTGTTAGTACCTTGTCTAAACTCTCTGAGAATATACCCCTATCAAGCCCTGCCCTTATGTCACCAACGTCTACGTTAGCTGCACCTAGGCCGTACTTAGTCATATCCCGAATAGCACCCATAAACTGGGTTCTACTCTTCTCTGAAGTACCACTTACTAAGTCCTCAACATTGCCGAACTCAGTCAGAGCTAACTTCATACCCGTGCGTACACCCTTACTAAAAGGGTTCATACCCATAGCAGTCATAGTAGTGGCAGCACCCCATGCGTTAGTAGCATAGGAGGGTGGGTTGAACAAAACCTTAACAGCCTTAGTCAAACTTACAGTGGTAGACAAGGCATCAGCTGCACCCCTAAGGAGGAAGTTATCTGGCCCTGAATTCTTAGCTAGGTATGATTGACCTACGGCGTACTGTACTTCGTTGGGTACGAATAAGCCTGTGTCTAAGTTACCAGCTAACTCTAGTTTAGTACCACCAGCAGCTTGTAAAGGGCCAGCTAAACCAGCCTTCTGTAATGACTTAGCAACTAGCAGATCAGTCTGGTTACGGTAGACTGTCTTAGCAAGGCCATCCAGAGTCCCCCTAATGCGTTCTGAGGGCTTTACTATCTCACCTAGGAAGTCAGCCTCTGCCCTTCCAGGATTGGTTCTAGCGCGAAGCATGGAGTCTACAGAGCCACCTCTGAATCTAGTATGTGAATCCCTAGAGGATGCTGAGTTAGATATTAAGTTATCTATGTGTTTACTTGCTAATCTGTTTGCTTCCACAGGAGACATCTTAGGGTTCTTATCTATCAACTTACCCGCTATTTCTTTATGAGCAGCAGATCTCTTGGCAGCACTAACCACATACTTAGGGTTAGTAAAGAGTTGGTACTCCCTGCTAAAGTACTGTGGGGTATCGGCCCGCATACTGTCCACAATCTTCTCTACCAAAGCAGATTGCTTCTCTTGGTTTAAACCCTTGAAGGTCTGGAGGTCTAGTTGTGTAAGTAATTCCTTCTGGAAGGTACGCATCTCCTTTGCATAGATTTTAAGATCAGCAGCAACAGTTGTACCTGCCAATCTCTTAGACATCTTATTAGTATCGATGAAGTCACCAATGTCCACCTCTAGGGATGGGTCTTTAGCAATGGCTTTATCTACATTACGGGCTATGCGGGTAGTTAGGTTCTCAACTGATTCTAGGTTCTTCTTACCATAGAACACTGCATCAGCAGCTTCCTTGCCTATAGTCTTAGAGGGCTTGAATGCAATCTTACTCTTAGTCCAGCGTGTCAGCCTATCCCCAGCGAACACAGCAGCATCCTCACCAGTTAAGGAATCTACAATCTTATTATTTACATCACTCTCCTGCATATTGTAGATTAGCTTACGAGCATCAACCTTAGCTGGCTCAGTTACAGGGCCACCAGAACTCAATGCTGCAATATCATCAACCGTTAGTTTGCCTGAGACTGCCATCTCATCTATCTCTTGAACAGTCTTACCTACAACCTTACGATAAGCTGGCCCAATACCCTGTGTCAAACCCCCAATAACACTACCGAATATAGCACCACCACCCGCAAACAGAGCTAACTCTCCCGGAGTGGGAGGCCTTTGTTCATCGATGACAGCAATAGCCGTAGCTTCCGCAGCACCAAACATAGCACCACGCTTACCTTCAGCCAAAGCACCTATCTTCATTGCCTGTGCTGTAGTTAAGGGCATACCCGCAGCCTTAGCAGCAGCCTTAGCCTTCTGAACAGCCTTAGCTCCGGGGACTAGGTTGATAATGCCACCCATAATGGCACGACCTATAGAGTAGTTCTCCCTTCCCTCTATCTCTTGAGCAGTAAGGCTACCTACTACACCCCCACCAAAGGCGATGAAAGGGTATAGTGGGCCAGTACCAGCACCCGCCAACTGAGCGGCGGTAGAGATAGCTATCTCCGCTGTAACGCCCTGTGCCATCTGCATACCAGTTGGCCCTTCAGCTGTATCTGTAGCCTGTACCTTTGGTAAATCCAATTCTCTATAGTTACCATTATCAAGTTTCTCAAAGTATAGCCCCTGTGGGTTTACTTCTACGTTTATGCGCTTATAACTATCCTCTCCAACCCTACGCGCATACTCGCCCTTGTCATTTTGGATTATTTCCCCGTACTCACTAGCCATCTATTTAGCCCTATCGTTGGTTTGGGTTTTGCAACATAAACATACCAGAGCTTGGTAATGGTGCAACGGGTTGGGTTTTATACATATCCCTATGGTCTGTAAAGGTTATACCCTTCTCGTTAATACTTTGTAGGGTGTCCGTTACGCTACCACTTGCAGCTTTGTAGCTATCCCCGAGGTATTTCATTATCTTGTCAACACTACTAGGTTCCATATCATCAGCAACAGAAGCACTTTCCATACCTTTGCCCAAAAAGGCATCTTTAGATAGCTCCCCATCCGTAGTTTCAGTGGTTGCACCTGTATCAACAGAAGTTTTAGGGGTTGCACCATCTACTGGATAGATGATGTCGTATAAAGATACCGCTTTAGCGTACGCATCTGGGGCATCTAGGAGGTTCTTGTGCATAAAGTCCTGAGCCATCTTAGCTAATTCCCTATCGCGCTCTGGTTTAGTCATAGGTGCGCCACTAGCCTCTCGTAGATTAGCCAGCTGGGAGGGTGCGTTACCCATTTCCAAAGCCCTAGCCTTGTTCTCTTCAGTTGGGTTCTTAGAGTATTCAGCAGCCGATGTGTACTTATCCTGTACATCCATACGGTCAGCGTACTCATTAGCTGCACTCTCTTCCCTAACCCTGTTAGCTTCACCTCTGGCTTCTTTAAGGGCATCCATTTGTTGACCTTGTAGGATGTACTTAGATGCAGTAGTGGAGTCACCAGCGGATTGGTAAGCATCAGCAAGCATATAGAACCTACGGGAATCATCAGGGGCTAGGTTCTCAAGGCTCTTATTCAAAGCTTCCATCTTAGCCTTGTTATCCTTAGCTTCTTGACGGGGATCAGTACCACCCATAGCAACGCCTAGCTTAGTACCTAGGTAGTCCCCAATGGTTGCGCCTAGCATAGCCCTGTCAGCACTAATGTTACCGCTGCTTGATAGTTTCATAGCTAAGTCTTGAAGACCCTGCCGCTTCTCTTCCTCATACTGACGTTGAGTAATACCAAATATGTTATCAACTAAACCAGCCATTATCTTTCCACTCCCAACAAGTCGTAGTTAACCATGTAGTAACCGTTGTCTGGGTTAACAAACACAGCCTCTGGGTTATCAACCATAACCTCTTGCGCCATCACGCCGCTAGTAGGCTGATCTGATATACCAAGAGATATAGCTAACTCGTTCCAATCCCAAGTATATGTGTTATGCCCATTCTCGTAACCAGTGCTGAATACATTCTCTTTAAGCCTAATATCACTTTGAGAAGAACCATAAGCCGAAGCACCTGCAACAAGAGCAGACTTAAACAAGGAGTCTTGGGCAGGTGTACCAGCAGCTGCTAAGTTTGAACCAGCATTGGCTGAAGCAGCTTGTGACTGCCTAACCATGTTCTCTAAGGTAGCAGCTTGGTTCATCAACCCACTTTCCATACCAGCAACTTCTTGAGCAGTACCTAGTGCAGTACCAAAGCCAGCTTGTAGGTTGGCAAGTTGTTGTTGGAATGCTTGTTGGTTCATACCATAAGTACCAGCAGCTTGTCCATAACCTTGAGCTTGTTCACCCATAGCAGCCTGTCTAGACCCAGCGTATGCTTGTTGTAATGCTTGTGCTTGACCCTGAGCTAAACCAAATGCATCGGGGTTAACCATTCCACCACCCCCAGCACCAGCAGCATCGCCAGCCAGCATAAGGCCCATACGACCCGACCCGAATAAGTCTGATTGGAGTTGTTGTCTTTGTTGTGCAAAGACTGGGTTGAGTGCTTGTTGTTGCTGTGCAAAGTAATCATTAGTAGCTTGTTCCATTGATTGGTCATAGCTAAAGGGGGTTTGATCAGCACCTTGTAACTTAGTAAAGTACTGGCTAAGTGCTGGGCTTGCTTGATCTAGGCTTTGTCCATACAGTTCTTTAAGCTGTGGGTCAAGGTTTTGAGAGAAGTTAAAGCTCTCACCATCCTTTTCACCCTTAGCTGAACCATATAGGCTCGTATAGCTGAATGGCTGAAACTGCGCCCCCTTCATGGCTTCTGCGGGTTTAGCCTCACTACCCCCGAATACACTCTTAACTACACTACCCATTATCTGTAACTCCTGAATTATTTATATATATATCTCGTTCAAGCCCATCTAAACCTGTACGACTCTTGTAGTATTTGAAACCAAACATTGTTAAGAACTTACTATGTGTATTGTCACCTTGATCGTGTACAGCATAGATGGGCTGTTTGTGCATATTTAATAATACATCTAAGGCAATCCTTAGCTTCTTTTTGACTAACCTATTCCAGCCCCCTATCACATCACAGTGTATGTACAAGTCATCCTCGTATCTGTCTAAGAATAGTACAAAGTCTGGGGTAGTAATAACGGGTTCTTTCAAACTATACTCCAATAGAGAACCAACGTACAGTTCTTGCATTGCCATCGGCATTAGCCACTATAACTTGTGTAAGGCTAGTGGTTGTTGTACTTGCTGGTGCGCCGTAGTCTACGTTTGCAGGATACATAACCGCCCAAGCAGCTATGTGACTTGTGCTGTATGCTTTTGGTAAAGTCTCTGTACTTGTCGCGTTAGCAGCTAGGGATACAGTACCCCATTGTAGTGTTAGGCCACCGGGAAATACTTGGTAACCCTCTGTACCTGTTACGTCCTGTACCCCCGCCCCTGTAAACTCACCATCTAGGTACGCTGAATCGATAGCATGAGTGTGGCTATCTGCGGTAACAGCATTTGTACTTGTACTTGTGATGGTACCTGGGGTACCCAGTGTTAAGGTACGGCTTGCATCGATAGTACCCCCACCCGTAATACCATCCCCAGCAATCATATCAACTAAATCACGGGCAGCTTCATTAGCAGCATCAGCAGCTGCATACGCAGCCTCTACAGCAGTCTTAGCCGCCTCCACAAAGGCTGTGGTTGCGATCTGAGTGGTGTTAGTATCCGCAGCAGCTGTAGGGGCTAATGGAGTACCTGTGAGCGTAGGGCTGTTGAGGTTAGCCTTTGTAGCTACCGCTACTTGTATGGCATCAAACTCATCATCAATCTCCGTACCTTTAACTATCTTGTTTGCGTTACCCGTAGTCAAGGCATCCTTAGATGCGAAGTCAGTGGTCTTGGAATAGTTTGACATATTAAAGCACCTTACCTTGTTTAGCGTAAATATCTAGTTTCTGCACACTAATCTGTGCGCCATCAATAGTTGTTTCAATACCAAGCTGTACTATAGAACCTGCCCCTGCAACTGAACTATCAATTCTGTCTAAGGCAATACCTGAGTTGTACTCTGCTAATACAGCTGCGTTAGCTCCGTACTCATCTATACCGTACTCAGATATAACCTGACCTGATAAGGTAAAGGGGAAACTAAAGTAATTAGTTGTGTATTCATAACCTATCTTTAAGGTGAACTGTTGCGCTGAAGAACCAATAGCAGTAACAGCAGCCCTCTTAATAATCTTACTTATGTTTGGTGAACCCATATCAAAGTGATTAGTAAAGTACCTCATCACATAGGGTGTTCCATTATCTGTATACAGCCCGTACTCCGCTATGCCATCTTCTTGAGCAAAGTACATAACATCAGTAGTCTTATCATGCACCATAGCTGCATGGTTCTGTGCTGACCAAGTAGTAACCCGCAAGGCTGCATTCTCCAGCTTAGTCCTTGTATCAAAGATGTACGATAGGGCTGCTTCAGGGAATGTGATTACATAGATAGCCTCATCGGGGAAGTAGCAAGCCTTGATTGCACCTTGGTCACTCTCTCTCTTGGCTATGTTAACAAAGGTGTCCCTTACATTCTTAGTCAAGTCATCCAAGGGTAAAGACTTCTGCTCTATCGTCCTACCTAGGCTTCTAAGCCCCGTAGAGGATAGGAACACTACGTCAGTACCTATGCTCTGTATTGAGTCCCTAGCAGTGCAACCAACGCCCTCAATGACCTCAACCAACTGCATGGTAGATACGTCGAAGTTTCCACCAAAGGAATCATTATCTTGAAATACAATAATGTTCTCTTTACAGAATATGATTAGGTAACCATTATGTGCTGCAAGACCTGTGATAACATCTGAGCCTTTTGGCAGTACACCAGCAATGTTCAAGGAACCGGCTGAACCAGTACCCCACTTAGCCCCATCCAACAGGTCTGAGAAGTACACTGTAGTTTTGTTAGTAGTTGTATCAGCAGCCCACAGTCTACCATACGCTGACATACAGATGTTAGCTGCTGGGGCAGTGCCTGTGTAGCTTGCGTGTTGATCTATACTCTTGAACTCATCTGGCGTAGTTTCATTAGTGTAGTACAGGGGCTTGTAACCCCTTTGGAAGAAGTATGTTCTGTCATTAAGAGTAACAGTATTCCAATTACCTACGGTTATAGTGTCTGTAGTGGTGGGGGTAAGGGTAGTTAAGGTTGCTAGCCCTTTGTAGAACAATGTATTGGAGTAGGACAGTACAGTGTTAGTACCATCAACAGCAATGAAGGGGTGGATACCTTTTAGGTTAACACCTGTACTACCAATGGTACGGTAGAACCAACCTTTACGAGAACCCAACCTACCGTACTGATCTATTACACAGTTGTTAGCCTCCAACGCAAAGCTGGGGTCATTGGCTACTGAGGACTCCTGAGTGTTCAAACCCAAGAATGCTGGAGCTACTAATGAGGATGTTAAGAGTTGCTTTGCCATAGTCTATACCGAGTACCAGATAGTTTCTTCTAGGTGCTTCTGTGCATCATGCGCTATAGCGTCACTGAGAGCCACCTGAGCGCGGTTGTAAGCACTAGCTGGGTTGATACCCCCCTCTTCACCACGCTCCTCTACAGCCAATGCGTAAGCTAACAGGAGTACTGGCTGTGTAGGGATGAGCAGCATATCAGCATCACCAGATAGTTCAGGGTTACGCATTACTACGTTAAACCTTATGGTGTACACCCCATCTGGGATTGGATACAAGTCAACCTGTGTGTCCCCAGCTGCATCTACACCATTGAAGCTGTACTCTGTGGGGGTTCCTGTACTCGGCGTACCAGTTAAGAACTTACCATTCATATCATGTGCTGTAGCATACTGTAGGAAGAAGTCATCCGTATCATTAAGTACATCAAGAGTAGTGAAGTTATTGTTTGTGCCTGTTAGTACATAGTTAAATACATCAGCCTCCGTTGTTGCTGTGAGGGTTGTACGTAAAGCTGACCACTGCCATGATTCCTCGATGGTAGATTTAGCGTCATTAACAAGCACCCCAATAAGGCGGGAATAAATACTCTCCTCCACTGATGCAACTGTACGCTCCCGTAGTCTCTTTAGTATGTTGTTTACAATATCAAGATAAGTCATTATCTATAAGCCCCAGTTATTTATCTTATCGTTGTTCAAGGTCTAGTCTGTCTCGTATATACAGTAAGTCACTAGAGATACGGTTGAATACCTCCTTGACGTACTCGTGTTCTTTAGTTAATGATTGGTCAGTTACGTCGGCCCTGTACTCTAGGAGGTTCATCCTGTCATCGAAGCTGTTAAGGAAGACTAAAGCAACCCCTATAAGTGACACAGTTGTTAATAAATGTCCTAAGTTAATAGTCTTGCTTATGTGCCACCTTACGTCGTCTTCCATAATACTTCCTTACTTATAATTAAAAGATGCCCATCCACCCAATCTAACTGCGAGGAAGAACGATACTGCAACACCTAGCTTAGGTGCTACCGCTATACCCTTTGTTCTGGATGTGTCTCTAAGCATCGCCATAAAGAACTTCCAATCACACACTAAACGTCTTGCTTCATCTCCACCTTCCCGATAACCATCATCATGTTTTATACAGCTGGCTTCAAAGAACCAACCGAATAGCTTTCGCCGTATTGTAGCTGGCATCCACTCTGGCCCACAAGCTGCACCACTCAAGAGAAGAAGCTCGCTCTAAATGGAACCCACACTTCTTGGAAGGCTGCCATGTTTGAGGGGGTTAGTACCAGAACATTGCCATTGTTAAACTTAAATGGGACACTTAGCCCACTGGCCACATAGCCCTGTATAGAGATTAGTCCCCACATATCTTCAGCCTCAGCAGAACACATGACACCTTCAAATAATACACCCGCCAACTTATCTTCTCTTTTCTTGTTAGCGGCTAAGTTATCTAGCTCTGCTTGTGTCAAGGGTACTACAAGCCACTGTAGTGTCCATACACCTGCGTTGTTAAGAATACCACCCTCTTGTACTGCCTCTACTGCTGCATCGAACACAGGGGCAGCAGGGACGTTGTAAGGGTATACACCGTACTCAGCTGCCCTTTCATTCAGCGTAGCTTCATCCAAAGAGCCATCAAGGATTCTCTTCGGAAAGGACACATCAGGAAAGTCAGCCTTCAACTGACGAAGGTTGTACTTCTCTGCTGTGTTTGCATCTATTGGTTTGCAGTAATTCATTGTTTAATCCTATGCTGTGAATCCAAAAGAGGCTACAGCAGACATACCAGTGCCAGATCCTGAAGTCAGTGTGTAGTCATTCGTTGTGCTGTTTTCAGTTGTAAGGACAGAGCCACACCAATATGTTCCTCCTCCTTCCA